>Ga0065711_1027769_pt1 | contig 46083 bp, 24 predicted proteins | sample Hoacrofraction12_FD_59098 | JGI IMG/M metagenome (GOLD analysis project Ga0065711, IMG submission 59098) | Hoatzin crop microbial communities from Cojedes, Venezuela - Epithelial fraction 12 v2 (version 2) | ecosystem: Host-associated > Birds > Digestive system > Esophagus > Crop | place... | reverse complement strand
TGTCCCGCCCCCCGCAGCGCCCCCCGGCGGGCACCAGGTGGCAGCATCGCCCAGCCCACCGGGCCCGTCGCCCACCCTTGGGCTGTCCCGGGCCGGGGCCGCGGCCCCTTTCCCAGCCCTTCCCGGCAGACGCGGCTGCAGCCGAACGCCTCGAGCTGCTCCAGGCCCCCCCAGAGTGGCCCCGAAACCAGCGGAACCGCGGTGGCCGCGCACCCGTCCCACCGCGAGCAGCGGCGCGGGGGCGGCCGAGGACACGCGGGCTCTGCGTTTAGCAGCGACTGCGATGTGGAGATACCTCATTTGCCCTCTAAACTCCAGCCCCCTTAACGAGCGTGCGAAGTATCTGAGCTCCTCTGCACCAGACCCACGTCCCCGCTGAGTGACAAGAGTGCAGATGCTCTCGCTGGTGCCAATGCTCCCGGGCAGAACCACGGTGGGAGTGAGTTGGAGGCTCGCTTGCTCTCGGAGCATCGTTTTCATTCTGGTGCATCTGGCACGGTCCGAGATGTTTTTGAATCCTTCGCATCTTATTTTTATTAGAGATGCAGAAAAACCCGTAGTGAAACCTTGGATCTAAGGCCCCTGAAACAGAAGGGGAACTTGGAACTGATATTTGCAGTCAGAGCATTGCTGGCTGCCAATCTTCCCTCTCCATGCCTCCCGGTACCTCACTATGGAGTCATCCTGTAGCTGACCGACTCCACTGCAGGAAGAAACACAGGCAAATCGCAGACTTCCCTCACTGCCTCACTGCCGGATGGACACAAGCCAGGACTTTTTTACAATTGTGCAGACAGAAAGTGCTGGCACTACAGTGCCTTTACCACGATAGAAAGCAACATGGTGAGTGCAATAAAAGCCTCTGTCACTGTGTAGATGCTGTTCTGTTAGGACTCCTCCTCTGCCTTCATATGAACAACTTCCTACCAATATAGCAATGCCCTAACCCAGACCTCTTAATCTCACTTTTCTCCAAAATAGTTAGCTATTCAAAAAAATCTGTGCACAGACCAGTCTTAGAATCAAACTTTTTATTATTCTCACGGCTTTGGGTGCGCCAGGCAAACTGGAAAGCAGTTTCTCTGACTGCCCCCCTTAAAAGCAGACACCCTGTGTAGGTTTTCCCCCTGCATACGTGAGCTACATTACTGTAGGAGCTTTCTTTCTCCTGCAGACTGAATCATTTCCCAAAAGTAGGCTTGCACAGCAGAAGACGCTGCTCTGACAGGGAGTGATGATGAGTCACCGGGAATTCACACTTTTGTGTTCCTGTGAAGGAAAAACTCACAGCGCCGAGCAAGGGGGCAACAGAGGAGATCTTGGTTTTGACAGACAGCAAGAAACAACTCCTGGAGCACGAACTGCCAGGTCCAAGCAATCTGGGGAAGGAGACGAGCCGAGTGTAATGGCCACGTGACGGTGGGGGCCACAGGGCCGGGAGATGTGGCCATGACAGGCAGCTCTTCCCGTGGCGTGGTCCTTGCGAGGGGGCCATAGCCTCGTCGGGCTCCTCCCGAATCCGCTCCTGGATGGATGAACTCCCTGCAGAAATGCATGCAGCCCGTCCAGGATCTGCAGCGCTATGCTGAAGGTCGGAGGGGTAAACTGGACGTGGCAGGCCGAGCAGGGGAGGGCCACGAAGCAGATGTGGTGTGCGCACAGGAGCAGGGCAGCCGCCACCAGGCCTCAGCTCAGCCCCACGACCCGCCGGCGGCAGCAGGGCAGGGTAGGGCACAAGTCACTGTGGATTCATCTACGTGCAGACCCAGCCCACTCACATGCAGCGGGCCGGGGCCTGGGATGTGGAACAAGCCCTGAGGCGGTGCCAGCGGCCCGGCCGCAGCCCCACACGAGGGAGGCGCGAAGTGTGCGTCATGGCGGTGGCTGCCCCGCCTCGCCGCCCGCACCCTCATGCCCACGGCCGCCCCCAGCCGGCCAGGGCGCACGCCCGGTGAGCGAGGCGCTCCCCGCCGCTGGAGGGGCCCTGCAGCAGCGCCGGCGCCGGGGGGCTCAGCAGGGCCGGGGGGCTCAGCAGGGCCCGGGGGACTCAGCAGGGCCCCCGGCTTCCAGCCGCGGCCGGACGCCTGCCCCTTTAAGAAACGGGTGAGGGCACGTGCGCGTCTCTCCGCGCTCTTCCGCCCGGGCTCGGGTCCGAGTGGTGCGCATGCGCATAGCCAGCACGCGCCGCGCCGCTAGGCCGGGGTCGAGTGAAGAGCGACGCCGGTCATTGGCTCTGAGGGCGGGTGGTGCGTGCGCACGCGCAGAGGGCCCATTACGGTCTTCTCCCCGCCCACCCCGCCACGCTCACCGGCGCATGCGCGCCGGCCGCCCAGCCCCGCTCCCAGCGTGCCCCGCGCGGTGAAGAAGCGGCGGCTGGAGGCTGGGGGCATTTTGTCTCCGCGATAGCGGTTGAGAGACAAGATGGCGGCGGCGGCTGAGTGAGGGACTGGCGGCGGCCGGGACCCGGCGGCGCCAGCGGGCTTCGCCTTTCCCTTCCCCTCCCCCTTCTCCCCCTCCCTGCCCTCACAGCGCCTCGGCGGCCGCCTCTGGCCTCTCTGGAGGGCGCCGGGAGCCGAGCACTGCCCGGCCGGAGAGCGGGACCGAGCGGCGGAGGGGGGCGCCCGCCGGAGGGGCCTGGCTGGCGCTTAGCAGCGGAGACCGGCCTGCCTTGTTCTGCCCCCGACCCTGTCCCCTCCTCGGGGGCGGCGGTAGAGTCCTCTTTCTGCCCCCCGAGCCTCTCGGCGCCGGGAGGGCCCTCAGCCACCCCCCGCCATGGCGAGTAGCAGCGGCTCCAAGGCCGAGTTCATTGTCGGAGGCAAATACAAGCTGGTGCGAAAGATCGGGTCGGGCTCCTTCGGAGACATCTACCTGGCGATCAACATCACCAATGGGGAGGTAAGGGCGGCTCGCACCCCGTCCCCTCCGTGGGCCCGTCGGCGCGGCCTCTGCCGCGCCTCGGGGCAGGCGGAGACCAGCGGTAGATAACCTTCGCGAGGCCAGCTTGAAGCCTGGCTTGGCCCCGCCTGGCCGGGGTGGGGGGTGCCGGTGCGCACCCCGGGGTTGGGGGGCTTTCCCCCGGTGGGGGGGCGGCACTGCCCTGCCGACCGCAGAGCCCTGCGGCCGTGGTCTCCACCACCCGACGGTCGCAGCTTGCTTGCGAGTGGTAGGCATACGGGACCACCATTGTGGGAAAACATACTTTGTCTTTTATGAGCGGCCAGAGTCGTCCTTCTCCCACCAATCATCTGTCCCCCTGTCTCTCAGCTGGGGAACGCTTTATCTCATTTTCATCGACAGTAATGGAAACAAAGAAGACTCCCTGTTTCTTCAGCTCTTTTTGTCTTGGTGTGTGCTTTTTTTTTTTTCCTTCCTCCCCCTTATGGCTCTGAGCTGTAAAGAAGAAACACCCACGTATGTTCTTCCTCACAAGGATCCGAAGACGTTACATCTTCAGCTCAATTTCATGACCTGGGATGGATGTTTATGTACAAATCATCACGATATGGATTTTATTTGAAGACAAAACAAAATGCGGGATCTTGAGCACCAAGAGCCTAAAAAAAAATTTCATCTCAAAGCATTTGCAGCAGGGGTGTGTGTGGGATAATGAAGTGCTGTAACCCTTAAACCTCAGTGGCAAGACTGCGCTTGGTGGACGCTCTGCTTGACTCCTTGTTCCTTCTCACTCTAGGAAGTTGCTGTAAAGTTGGAGTCTCAGAAGGCTAGACATCCCCAGCTGCTGTATGAAAGCAAACTGTACAAGATTCTGCAGGGAGGAGTTGGCATCCCACATATACGGTAGGAATCATTCATGTGTGCCAGTACAGTGACTTTTGTTTAGTGTTAGTGTGAGCCAGGACACCACTATTAAAAAGAGATTTTTCTGGAAGGGATTGGGCTCTCGGGGGAAAAATACTCTGTTCCAAGCTCTACAACTAGTTGGGTATCCTTCTCACTGGTCCACTGTCTCTCTTCCGTACGTACTGTGCTTTGAAAGTGAGATCTTCAGCAGTTCCTGAGCTCTGAGAAATTCTTGTTGTGATTAGAACAAAGTGTGAGACTGTTTCGGTGAGAACCAATGTTCTTGATGAGGTTGAGAGTTTGGAGCTGGTACTGGAAATGGCTGCTTTCTTTTGTTGCCTTTTTTTTTTTTTGTTCCAACATGTCTTCCTCCTCCGCTCAGAAAATGGCGGATGGACGTGATTAACCCTCCCCCTTCTCGTGTTGGGACAAGGGACGTGCTCAGGCATGTATCTTTTCCTTTCATAGTTATGTGCTGTAAGGCTTGAGACTGCAGAGAACCTCAACCAGGAATGAAATGGCAGCCCCTTTCTGTTGCTCGCAACAGATGCGTCACTACGATTTCCGTACAGTTAAAATGCCAAGATTAATCCCTCCCAGTTGCTTGTCATGCAGCTTCCTTGTTTCATATTCTGTCTGAAACTTCCAATAGTGTTTAATATTTCCTGATCTGGAAGAAAATCACTGGTGCAGCAGACTCTAGGAGAAGTTATTTCTCTTGAGACTGTTGAGATGTTATACTGGGTTAGTTCCCAGCTACTGAATCTATGCCTCAGAACAGATCAAATGAAACTTCAGTTTTCTCCAGAAAGACTTTGTGCAAGAAGTTGTTCTTTTTTTGAACTTTGTTGATAATTGTTTTTAAAGCTAGTATTTCTTATGTTAGCACTATGGTGTAAAGGATTTTTGTTCCTTGAGCTGGAGAAACTGTTTGAATTCAGATATCGGGTCAAACTGTGGATTCTGTTAAGTCTGTTAACCCTTCCCTAACTTTGTTGTATGCACCTGTATCAATAGTGGCTTTTGGGGTCTATTGTAAGGTCATAATGATGACATATTCTAGGTCATGTATGAATTTTAATGAGACCTAAAACCAGTCTGCGTTTCTGAGCTTAATACAACCCACCACTGGTTGTAGTCCTGAACGTAAGCTGGAGCTGTATAGCATAGTGGAGGAGACAGTGTTGTATTGGCCCTCTGTCCTCATTCACTACAGACTTTTGCAGGAACAGAATAAACATACCTGAATTAGGCAGAATACTTGCAGCTTAAACAGAGTTGTTTAAAAGACTTAATCTGTTTTCACATATGGACTCATTGAGCTAAAGGTGTATGTGATATATTTGATAATGTCAGTGAGTCTTAAAGTTTTTCACTTTCAGGTTCTCACAGTCTCTGTAGTATTCTGGAAAAGTTTCAGAAAATTTTTTAAATACCTTTTTTGTTTTCGGAAGCAGCATTAATTATAAATCTGGTTGTATGTACTAGATGCTGCTTGACAGGTTCTTTGACTAGGCTTCTGTTACTAGTTGTCGTTTTGCTGTATGACATCTGGTGATGCTTCAAGAAATCTAAAACAGTATTTTTGTGGTGTTTTTTAATCATCTTTAAGGGGATTATGAGCAGGGTACCCAGCACAGTTCTTGCAAGAAATGTTAAAATGTGATGTGTTTAGTACAAGTGGAATCTATGGTACTCTGAATCTAAGGGGGAGCACTTGACCTACCAGATGAGATATGTCTTTCAGGTGCTTAACAAGGATATGTCTTTGAATAGGTGATTACAGAGACTAGGACCAAAGTGAAATTAGTGTGCATATTGTTTCAGACAATTCAGGCTTTTCTGACATGCATTTTTGGCAGCACCTAAGCTAGGAGAATGTATGACTTTGTACTTAGGTCACTTTGCATGTGTAATTGATAATACATGTTCCGCCATTGTTTTATAATGGTATGCTGTCTAGTTGGAATAAGCTGTTCTTGGCTCAGTACATTTATAAGAATGAATCAAGCTGAAGGAAAATCTTTCAACACATTTGTTAAAATTCCTGTAATGCGACACCTTTGAACAACAACAGCATAAACAGAGCATTTGATAGAAAACTAAGGAATCATAGCAAAGTTTTCCCATTGCCATGCTGTATAAGCTGGGCTCGGCAGCGTTTTTATCTCAGTGCTGCACCTCTAGGAAACAGAGGCATGTAATCTTGTGTTCCTCATTTAAAAGGGACTTGTTCTCCACTTTTCATCTACTTAAGTAATGCAGTGGCCAAGATCAACTTGCTAGAAGTTGCATTATGTGGTTTTGCCTTACTGGAGTGGCCTGCTGTGGTTGTTTGATTGACGAAGCTGAAATAATAGGTGAGGTGTGGATTGCTCATTCATTTTGGGTACCTGTTCTTGAAACAGATTTCTGCCCTTTATATGTGATTGCAAACTTACTAATGATAAGATGGTGTATCTGGAGTGTCACTTGTCTAGAACCAAGCAATTTTTTTTTATGTAGCTTTTGAGGTTGATTTGATGGCCTTTCTGCCTGATTGCAAGAAGGCTAATGAGCAAAATCTCACTTTTGGAGTGAAGTTTTTTAATGCTGCTTGTATGGGATCTGTTGTGAGCCTTCACTTTTCATGGAGGGTGAACAAGAGGCCTTGGTACTCTCACTGTAACAGGACACATCTGCATGTAAAATACTAAAAATCGAGATTGGAGTGTCTTTATTCTCTCAATATTCTAAATCCTTTTAGACTTGCAAATCTTTGACTTCGCTATAAAAGCATCTACAGTTTGTGTTGTTCTGGTTGATTACTGCCATGTTGTTGGTTAATCTATCAATAACAGACTTTGCCCGTATTCATCTTTACTACATAATACATGTAATGGAAAAATGTGGTCAAATTTTGTAGTTTTAGGCTTGTTCTCCCAACAGATTTTTCCTTGAGCACTCAAATTTTGATCTCTTTAGGCAGTGCTTAAAAATCTGTAAATACACCTCTCAAACACCTTCATTTTAAATGTTTTCCCAATAACTTTCTGCAGTCTTAGAAAACAAAACAAAACAGAAAAAAACCAAAAAACCCAAACACTGCCAGAAAAATAATACTGACCAAACCCACAGACTCGTAGTTGGATGAAGTCTGAAAAGTTTTCTATCTTCTTTTCATTGGTAAGACTGATAGTTTCATCTAGGTCTATGAGTAATGAGGAGGAAGTTTCAAGCAATAGAACCTCCTCTTAATTGATCCTCTATTACTACTTGAGGCTGCATGCTGGAGGGCAGAACCACTCTAGTAGATGAGAGGAAACCTCTTGTTCTGGTAGCTCAAATTAAAATTGAAAGCTAGTCTTTTAAATTAATACCTAAAATTTTTCTACTGAGAGAATGAACGTCTTTAAACAAAAATCTATTTCATGTTTTATACCAGTGCAAACTTCTGTCTTAATTGGTCTTTCTGGACTCCTTAGAAGCATACAAGAGAGACCACACTTTGAAAACAAAGCAAGCTGTCCCTGTTTTGTGTGGATTGTTGTTTTTTTTTTTTCCTCCCTTGCCTTAGGTCAGCCTTTGCAGAAACAGATGCAAAAGTATGCAGTTTCAGATCAGTGTTACTCTTGCTTGGAACAGGTGGGTCAGCAGAGGTACTACTGAAACACTCTCTCGGCAGCGTTTCCTGTACCTACTGCAGATTAATGGCTTACCCTTGCAACTGAACTGAACCTTCTGACTTGTGTGGAAGAAACTTGACGTATGTTCTCCTCACTTCCTTCGAGGTGTTAATGTACCTCATTAAACAGCTAGCAAAACAGCAAATCAGCTACGTGGAAGTATGTATGTAACATAACACTAGGCAGATGAAATGAACCTGTTGCTTAGGAGATGAGTTGCGCTGGCATACTTCACACTTCACGTATTCATATTTCTCTCATTACTATAAAAAAAAGATACAGAATCTTATTTATAGAGTCTATCTAACTTCATAGCGTAGGGTGTTCATTGCTGTTTCTTTATTTAGTACTTGGGTGGCCTAATTCATACTCACCATGGCAACTAATGTTAGATGACATCTGCTAAATATTCCATTTCAGTATTTCAGTCATGCCATATTATGTTAAGTTCATTTATATTAACCTAGCTGACTAACAGTTAAGAAGTGCTTTTCCAGCTTTTGGGGAGATAAACTAGAAATATGTGTGTCATTTTAGACATGAATCTTGCAATGATAGACTACCTTTCTTATATGTGTTGCTTCAGTATCTGTTAAGCCTCAAATTAGTATATTTTTGCCGGCAGAATATACTTCCCAATTTGTCTGAAACACCATTATTTGTCAGGAGGTGTCTGTCCTGAGAAGTCTAGAACATGGAAGCAGAAGGGACCACTTTGGTCTAAATCTGACACCTGTTCTGGACAGCATGCTATTCTTTCTGTGAATCAATCAGGTGCTATGTTAAAACTTTCTAGGCTAGCACAGCAGTGCTTATGATTCTGTTTTCAGACAGAGCGAGCTTCTGTGCCTAAAGATAAATGATAGGCAAGCTCCTATTTATTTCTTCCCTGATTTTATTTTTTTTGTTACAACCTCCCTATTACAGTCGTCCTGTGTCCATAAAGAATAGTTGCATAAGTCTGTTGCTGCCTAGCTGAGCTGTTTGAATACGTGATTACAGAGGTCATCGCCTTCCCATCTTTCTTGAGGGCTCTTTTCGGTGCCGGTTCTGATTTGGGTTTCCTTTCCTTGAATGTTGGTGACAGGCTTGCATGTTAGTGCCATAAGCATTGATACTGATTGCTTCACAGTTTCTGTGTAGAATACCCGTACTTTTACTGGTTAGGTTTACTTATTACTTTTCAGTGATGCCTGATACTAGAGCTATATGATTATAGGGAGGTCTGTTTTCTCTTTAGTCACATCATCTGACTAATGCCCAGTTCAGAGACTTTTGTATAAATGACTTAGTGCTTGCAGAAATGGAACACAGTTCCAGAGTGTTCCTCAGTTCAGGGTCATTTGTTTTTTTGTAGGATGTCTGAATCCTGTGTGCTCATGAGGCCTTCCAGACTTGCATATTCACCCTCATGTGCCTGCTGACTTGTTAAACTTACTAATAAGGTGATTGCAGGTAATTCTAATAGGAAGTTCTTTCCATCTTGGTGGTTGACTGTACATTTTTTGTTTTAATACCTTTTTTATCCACTGATTTTCTTCTGACAGTCTCCATTTTTGTCATATGAGCTCTTCCACTTCATGTTCGAAAGCTCAATTGCTGGGAAACTAATTGCATAGGACTATACAGAATAATCATAGGGTCACATACTGTGAGTTATGAAAGTGGCAAAAGTTTATGTAATGTCAAAGAAGTCCAAAATGGCCTCTCTTTTTTTTGATGTGACTGTAAAGGTTCCCGGAAGTCTAAAGGTTCGAGTGTAACAATTCAAGTCTTGTCACAGAAGGATTGTGCTTCCTTGCAGTGAGACACCAGGAGTTATTTTTTTGTCTCACAAAAGCATGGTCCTCAGCAGTTCTGTTTGTAACTCCAGAATGCCACAGCCTCTGCTGGAATAGTCAGTGATCAAATCAACAGAAGCCTGTAGTGGAGGATAGGTTATCTGGCAAAGCAGGTGTTGATTGAGGAGAGCTTTTATTAAGCCAGAATAAAACAGTTGTCTTGTAGTTGCTCTGGTAGTAGGAACACTGTTTTGACGCTGAGCTGATGCTATAGTTTTGTATATAAGAAGCTGTAGGCAAAATGATCTGCTGTTATGTTAGTGGTGACAATGCCTTTACTGCCTTCATGCATTTCAGAATGCATAGGATTTGGGGTTTCTTTACCAATGACTGACAGCTGTACAGTTATTCAATAAGTCATCTGGATCTGAATTTGAGATTTTTCTCATGTGAATATTCTAAATCCTTTTATTCATCACATGACCAGTTCACACAGCTTTGATAATTGTGCTGGCTTTTTTACCTTGTTGTAATTACAAGTGCTATTGCAATGGATGAAACTGCTGGTTATCTGCTAAAATTGTGTAAGTGGTATAGTAGTCTGAAACTGGGCCTGTAATTTCATGGCCCGAGTTTGAATTCTGTTAGCCCTTCGCCCACTTTGCTAGTTGACCTACTGCAATTTGACGCTTTCAAAGGAAAGTATGCTAGATGTGAAGAGACTATTGCAGTAACTGAATGAAACATTTTATCAGTTTAAAAAAACACAAACCTAACTTTTAAACATTTTCTCAAACTTGTCTTTTGTCACTGACATTGCTTATGCGGTTGCTGAAATAGACATCATATGATTTTTGAAAGATGCAGCTCTGAAAACAGAAAAGGATTTTAAGTTTGGGTAGACCTGACTACAGCATTTGCTACTAAGTTCTAGATGTGCTTCAGCACTTCACTTGCTCTTCTCAACGTTAGCAAAGGAATAAAAAAAAAAAAAATACCCCACATGAGTTCAAGTAAACATTCACTTGTCATGTGATCTGGCATCATAGTTGCTTTACAGTATGGGATTTGGAAACTATAAATACTTTCAAACTGCTGTGTCGTGTGACTTGTTGTTCAGCATAGAGCCACAAATACTGAAATTCAAGATGTTACAAAATTTCAGCTGTGTGGCATACTGGGGCAATATATCAGGCCACATGATTTGGAAACTTGTTGACAGGGTGAGTCTTCGTCTTTGAAATTAGGCGAGTTACTGAAATCAAGTTACGGTCGCAGTGTTCAATTTTTAACCATGTTTTGATGGAAAGCTTCATAAAGGATATTTACTGTATTCTAATTGATCTGTAGGAATTTGGTCTGTAGCTTTAAACAGATGAGGCAAGGGAGAGTGACAGAGCATTTTCATGCATGCATGAGCTTGGGCATGCCTTGCAGCTTGGATGTGGGCTGGAGTTCTTAACAGCTGTATCAGATGTTGCAGTGTTACACTGCCAGTTCAAGGATAAATATTAGCTCTTAATAATATTGTCCTGTCAGTGTTTTGTGTAGCCCTCAATAAGATCATCTACTGCTTCAGGAAAGCTGATTATAATCTGTGTGTGGTTTTGGCATAAGTAGGTATAAATGGACCTGTGCTGCAGAATCAAAATTCTCTATTCAGGAAATATGTCCTAATGGGACATACTGCACTGTGGAAATAAATTAGAGAAATAATGAGTTTTCCTAGTCTAGTAATTCAGCTTTTCTTTTTGAAATAATACATTGTATGTAACTATATGCAGAGTCATTACCCATCCAAAGTGAACTGTAAAGTAGTTAAATATCTTGCTTCCATTTTCCACTCCCCTCCAAAACTCTCCCTGCCTAAAATGTATTTCTGCTATTGCTTCCTCCACTTTATCCACTTCGAAGTGCTCTAAAAAAGAAAAAAGTCCATGGAGCTCTAACAGACATGTAGGACACTTGTGTTCTGAAATGCTAGTGTCATCTAATGGATGGCCAGGGCTTTGTGTGGATCATTCCTTCATATTAGTAGTTCACACCAAGTTTCATTGCTGGTGCAGTATTAGAACTTCTGAAGATTTGTCTTTGATACACTAGCTTTATTTTTAGAATTGTGCTCAGTTTGTTGCCATATCGTTTTGCGCTTTAGCCCCATAGTGTTAAAACTTGCATACCAAAGTGCTCTGAATTTGTGCTTGTCCAAAATGGGTGATTGTATGCCATCTTACAGTGATTATGTGAATATGGGTTTAAGGAGTATTTGCCAAGCTCTTATGTATCATAATATGCAAGGTTTCCTAAGAAGGGCCAAGACTTCTAACATTTTTACTTAGAGCTGCCAGTAACAGCAGCTACTAGACTTTGAATGGATGTGATGTAGCCTTACCTCTTAATCCCGTTTTCCCTGAAAATGTTCCAAGGGAAATGAAAACTTATGTGCTGTGTTAGCAAAGTAAATAGAGTACAAGTTACTCCAATGCTCTAGCAGAAATTTCAGTTGTCAGTTGAAATTAATAGATGGGGCAGTCTTCTGTGAGGAATTACAGGCAGGTAAACATGAAAATAATATGTTAAGAGATCCCATATTATCTGTTTGTCTTGCAGAGTTGATTCTGCTTTCCACTGCTGGAAAATGGTCAGGAGATTAAAATTGTCTTGTGCATATGCAGAAGTAGGCCAAATGGAGGTTGTGCAATCAACCTGAATTACTGCACTTACTAAGCAGAGATCTCCCTGTAGAGGAACCAAATGCTCTTTAAAATGTAGCTCCCAGGGTAGGCTTCCTTTTTCATCAGCTTTACTTTTTTGATGATGCTGTAACTAGATTTTCTTAGCTCAGCTGAAGACTGATCTTCGATCCTCTTCCCTTAACTGCAGTCTCTTGGGCGCTGAGCCATTACTGTAGTGAACGGCTATACTCAGCAACTGAATTGGACTTCCATTTCTTGAAGAGAAACATATTTTACCTAGATCTTGATTTGATCCTTGGAATGTTTCAGTTCAGCTAATTGTTTGTTAGGCTTTTTCACAACAAATGTAAATTTCATACGACAGAATAACTAGACAGGTCATTTGGTCCAGTTTTCATTGCTCTAGATGACCATACTGTTTCTTTTTCGTCTGTGACCTGTGGAGTTGTTTATAGAGCCCTGTCAGAACTACTCAGACACTTGCATATTGACTTTGATAGGAACCAAGGAGTAGATTTACAGGCACAGTCAGTAATTCTTGAACTGAAGCTGGTTTGTAGTTAAGAACTTTTCTCAACAGCATCTCATTTTTACTGTTTCTCCATCTCTGCATTGCATGTTTTAAATACTGTTCTTGGTTGCTCTTGCAGTTGAAACTAGCTTGTGATCACTCCTGAAAAGGGCCTAGCTAGGCAGGTCTTTTCAAAATGTGTATGTTTCATGGCTTGGTGTCAGGTTGCAATGTGAGTATTAACCTTTACATAAATTACATACTTTATCAAATAATACCATCAGCATGCTTTTCCAGTTGAGTCAGTTGTATGTTTGGGTTTTTTTTTTTCTGGTACATCATAGTACATTCAATGAATTTTTAGAAGGCAAAAGCTGATAAAGAGTATTGGTATGATTATGAACATGTTGGAGGAAAACTGGTTTGTTGGCATTTCATTTGAATGAGTGATTTCAAAATACATATTTTCTGCATCCCCTCTTGATGTAGGGAATTAATAAAGGTTCTAGACTGACTGTAAAAGAACAGCCCATATATAACTTCTGTCAATTTTTAAAAAATGCATTATGAAGTGCATGGTTTCTACTAGAGTCCTGACAGTGGGAAGGTACAGGCCAGTAGTTCAGTAGTTCCTGAAACAAATCCAAATATAGAATCTTTTCTCTGTGTTTTTGTAAACATTTGACTTTACTAGCCTGGCTAAGCTTGGAATCGTGTGAGTACCAAGGAATTTGTCGGCTTTTTCAGACAACTGTGCATTAGTCTGCTGAAGTCAATGCCTAAAGTGGAAATGAAATGTCTATACAGGTCTTTAAGCCCCAGCTACTGCTGTGTTTGAGATGAATCTTGTGGGTTGTTTTTATTGTTATGTTTTTTTTTTAAACTGCGTGCTCTTACGGGGTCTGTTTTTGGTGAATCTTGTCTGCACCACTGTTGTTGGAAATGTCGACTCCTCCAGGAGAGAACTGGTCAGTGCCTTATCCGCCACCTGCTGGTAGTAGGTCCTTGTCATAAGGACTTGGGTGCCTAGCAAAGGCACAACGCAGCCTTCTGATCGATACGGTGTTGAATCTTCATAGTGATGTGCTAGTACTCAGCACAGCTTCATAAACAGTTTTTCATACACACCTCTCACTTAACTGTAGGTATCTGGGGTGTGCAGAAAGACCATAGAGGACAGTATTCAGGTTGTCTTTCAGTGCCCATTTAAAGTACGGAAATTCACAGCTGAGATTTGCAGAAGTGAAGGGTGTGACTCCAGGTCTTCTCAGGCACCTTAGGTGGTGAAATACCCTCCCCCAGTTGCAGATAACATAAAGCAATACTAAGACAGAAATGCTAGACATGGATTGGAAGGAAAAATAGGCATGACAGGCCTTGTGCTTGTCCTCACAGTATTGGTAACATTTAATTTTTTTGCCCCGAATTGATCTATCTGACACATAAAGTGGTTATGGCAGTCTGTGTCACTGCAGTTGATACATTGTTACATTTGTATTTTTGGTTTTATGACACTTAAGTGTTTTTCCCTTTATGATACTGAAAACCTGGTAAAAAAGCCTCTATGTTCTACTTAATAGGACAGTAGAATTTGATTGCTATTAGTTAAATTTGGATGAATGAATGAAGACATAGTGTGAGTTAACTGCATGAGCTGCTTTGGTCTGTTGCAGAGCAGTCATAGCTGAAACAAAGCTCAAGCATTTAGCAATGTTTCTGTGAAGTTAAATAGCACAAGAAACAATGACAGGAGTGTAAGGTGTCCTGCAAATAAGTTTCAGTTCAGACTTTGTATGTGCACCTCAGTATGTTGACATACAATGGCTTCTGCTTTGATTGCACATTGGTTTTGGTGTCTCGTATTTCAGTTGCTGCTGAAGTGTAGCAGTGTTTCCTCTTAAGGGAAAATGAAGTGTGTGCATATGCACTTGTCAACTTGTGTATTCTGTTTTGTCCTCAGACTTTGCTTACAGGAAAAGTAAGACACTACTAGCCCTAATTTTTAATTAGCTTTCAAGATTGAACATTAGCCAGCAATGTGCCCTTGCAGTCAGGAGGGCTAGTGGTATCCTGGGCTGCATTAAGATTCCTGCTAATGCTGAGTAATTTTCTTCATTGCAGGTGGTATGGTCAAGAAAAGGACTACAATGTTCTAGTTATGGATCTTCTTGGTCCCAGCCTCGAAGACCTATTCAACTTCTGTTCTCGCAGGTTTACGATGAAAACAGTACTTATGTTAGCAGACCAGGTATGTACGAATCTTACTGTGAGGAAGTTAAAAACAGTAAAGTATTTTCTGCAGCGTGGTTCTCTAAGTGGATTAAATAATGTGTTATGCAGTGTTGTATGTAGCTAAGTAAACATTTGACCTATATAGGAATGAAGTAAAGGTGGCTTCTGTGTGCTGTGGCATACAAAATGAACGTAGGCCTGTAGTGGGAGGGCAGCGCAGATACCAACTCCTTGGTACTGTGGATCTAAGTGCAACTTTATTAAAGTATCAAGACTAATGAGTGGATTAACTCCTGATATCAGCCACGGGGGTGGTGTTGGAATGTCGGAAGCAATCTCCAGTCATGGCTGATGTGGTTCAATGGAAACCTGTTACATGTTGGCCAGCTGCGCTGACAGGCGGGCAGCGTGCAAGTCTACGGGTCTGCTATTGCTGAATGTCACTATGCACTTGCAACCTGCTGTAACTTCTAGTACCAGACAATGAGCTAATAAATCCTGGTTTGGTTGTTAGGCTTAAAGACAGTTCTTAAAGCTGTTAGTGGAGATGCCACGCTACATCAAACTTAATCAAGGCCTCTGAAATGGAGGTCTGTTAAGCCTCTTTCTAGCAGCTGGTATCTTTTCAACTTGGTCATGACAGTACAGTGTTTGAAATGGCCAACCATGTTTATTTCTTGCTATTTAATAAATAGCTTGATTGTGCTTTCAGCTACTTGAAAGACAGTGAGGGTTTTTTGAGTTGAATTTTCAGTGGTAGTTTAAATTTCATCTAGTATTATGTAATTGATGTTAGTACCAAGTTGTCGCTTAGCCAGATGCTTGAAGAATCCCAGGCTCTTGGCCAAGGAAGCTCACGGCATTTGTATGGAGTCAAGGTCAGCTGTCCCTGTTCTCATCTGCCTTAAGTGAGTGGTACAGTTGCTTTAGAGAGCTGTCTGCCTGCTCGGTTAGCTAGAGTCTGTGTGTTGCAGCATCTCCAGGGAATCTGTATGGTTTTCATGCAATATTCCTTTGGATGATAAACACAGGTTAGTTGTTGTCTGGGAAACATAGGAGAGATGTGCGGTGTCAGTGCACAGAACTGGCTTTTAGGTCATAGTCTGGTAGAACAGCTGTCAAGGGTATCATGTTGTAACAATTCAACTCACTAAAGACTGTATTAAGAGTGTTTTAGTAGCTGGAAAGCTGTACTGCATAAATGCATGTGCTGTGATCTCATGCACAGGAAATTGCATGACTGTATATGATGATACAGATGTGCCAGAGTCTCTCTGACTTCATTGCTGACTGTTACTCTGGGATCACTGTAGCCTAGATATGACAGTATGGGCCACAATCAAGTTGTTACTTGCTCCGTGAAAACTGTTAACTGGAAAAGTGATACTCACATGAATGAATAACTGAGACAGGGGGTGGGAATGAGCTTCAAAATTATCTTGTGGTAGGTATAGAAAACCTTTGGAAGTAAGAAAAAGAAATTGCTCTTTAATGGGACACTATGGTTAGAACATGCACTTGAACGTCTGGGAAATAGTTTTGAGCATTTAATCTGCCATGTCCTGAACAAGATAAGACAGATAAATTTATTTGAACAGTGTAAAAAAAAAAAAAAAAAAGGACTTGGTTTTCATTAATCAAGTATATAAACTAAGTTGCAGAGGAAAGTAACACTAAAAATTCATGCTTTCATTGAATGTCTGGGAGAATTGTATTGTTCTCATTGAAATCTTACGTGTTATGTTGCTGTGTTTTTTTTTACAGATGATCAGTAGAATTGAATATGTGCATACAAAGAATTTTATACACAGAGACATTAAACCAGATAACTTCCTAATGGGTATTGGGCGTCACTGTAATAAGGTTAGTCTAATGCTCGTTGTTTAAAAGACCTAAAGGGAATGGCTATGTTACTTGATTCAATCTGCACGACCTTTGTAAAACGCATTGCTAAAACTGGTGTTTTGGATGCAAAACCATGGTTCTTTGATGTGAGAACGTGGATTTCTCAGTGTCCACTTCCTAAATGCAGCGGCATACACATGCGGGTCTCTGACCCACCTTGTGAGGTGCACTTGATTGCAAGATGATTTCTAAGCTTGCAACAAGTTTATAAACTAACCCTGGAGAATACTTAGCTACTTTTCTCGATGATGGAGTCTCCTTATTGAGGTGGCTGTTGTAATAGCACTTTTTTCCTCCATGATAAAGTCAAATGTAATCTCTGGCTTTGGGGCTGACTTCCTGGGGTGAAAAGAATTCATGCCAGTGCAGGAGCTCCTGACCTGCCAGTCATCAGGGCATTAAACCTTGCAGTGACAGACTGGTAGAGAGAACTCTTCAGCCATCAGAATTGTGCTTATAACTAATAGCCAACATATAGATCAATTGCCTTTATAAATAAACAAAATTATGTAAATATGTTGATGGAAAACTGTTAAGTTGTAGAGTACCTGGATATGTTGTACAACAAAAAACTGCTCTTTGTTTGCTTTGTGGGGAAAAAACAAAGGAGGGCAGGGGGGCGGGCTGAGGTTGTTGCACTTGTTTGGATGGGTAAACGTAGTCAGAAGTGCATGTTCCCTGTTAAAAACCTTATATATTAGAAAACTTTTTTATTTTATTTTTAGTTCTCTTGAGTGAAATATGCTTAATCCTGCAATTTGTATGTCGAGCTCGGGCAGACAGGCAGCATTGGCAATGCATTAAGCATGCTACTTAATAGAAATTAACTTCAGGACAAATGTATGTGATCAAGCTGTTTATTGGAAGCAAGATTCCCACTTATCTTCTCTATATGCCATCCGAGAATGTCTCATCTTTTTAGGCACTACTAGTATTTAAAATGTTTACCTTTGTTTGCCTGTATGAATGCCAACTTCAGGGCCATGAACAATACAAGGGCAAAGCTTGATTAACATGAGATAACAGCTCTTGTCTGAAGAGGTGCAGTGCACTGAATGTTTAGATACAACCATTGTTGGAAAAGCTTGTAAGTCCAGCTGAAAGGCAGTCTTTATGTAATCCTGTTGCTGTTAAACTTTGCTTGTTCCCAAGTTTCATACTTTCACTCTGTAGAGCTCTATTTTTCTCTGCTGTGTCGAGCCATTAGGCTCCTTAATTTTCTGGCATGACTTAAAGTGTAACTTGAAATTTGTAATTTTTTTGCTAGTTTTAGTTTCTGATTTCCAGTTGTTCTTTTGGGGCCATTTTTCTATACTTTTGCACAGTCATGCTAGGTTGGCATTGTTGCACTGTTTCATCTTGATGTGGATTAATGGCCTAGAAATTGCTGCTGTGCTTACTTTAGTGGAGGAATATACTAGATTTGCATCAACTGAAGTGAAAAACAAAATTGCCTGTAAACCATTATATATTTCTCCCATTAGTAGACTAGTTAGGGAACCACACAATGGTATGGTGGTAAACACTGTCTGTGGGCATGGGCTTGGTTACTGTTGCAGGGTTTTAGAGGTTAGGGAGGTAATTTTTGACAGAAGTGCGAATTGATATGTGTACACCAGGAATACGAAGAGTGGGTTGCTTCAGTTTGGAACCAGGTGCTGTATCTAGGGAACACTTGCCACCATACAGTATTTACTTTATTTCTTTTTGTAACCAAGTGTAGGTTTGGGTTTTTTAGAGGTAACTATGCACAGTTTAAAGAAAATCAGCCAAAAAGACTAGAATAGCATGGTAATCTTGTTCCAGTAGCTTCCTGTGAGTTATATTTTTTAAAAAATTAAATTGATTTTTTTTTCAAATTTTAATTTGGTGATAGGGAGAAATTTTGCTCCCATCTTAAAAGACGAATTTTTAGCTCTGCTAGAAATAAGCCCTGCATGCTTATGAAAGTAAACTTTAAGGTGACTAAATGCCTTCTACCTCTTCCTTACTGAAGATTTACTTTTTCTAAATGTCTTTTGGGGGAAGGGCAGTATGTGGAACCAAAGGACGCTTTTGTAAGCAAAACTTTAATTTCCATTTTTAATAGAGCCAAATGTCACCATTGCTATCCCTGGTCAAGGCAGTGCCATTTTGGAGCGGCTCACAGTTGAAATTTACCTTGTCACATCTTTCAAATTTCTTCCTTGAAAAAAAAAAATGAACATATATAGTTTTTTTGAAAACTACAGTGCTTGGTGGAAGAAGGATGGCATTTGGCTACCCTGTTCTTTCTCGAACGCCTCGGTGTTGCCTGTCTGCGCCGGCCATTGTTGCAATGTAAGCAATACTGTTTGATGCACTGCCACCCTCTATTGTTTGTTCAGTGTTTAGAATCTCCAGTGGGGAAGAGGAAAAGAAGCATGACTGTTAGTACTTCTCAGGACCCATCTTTCTCAGGATTAAACCAGGTCTGAACTGTCTCCTATTCCAACCTCAACCCCAAATTCATGTGCTTTATTTTTGTTTTGTTTTTATTTTTTTATTTCTGGAGAATGTAGACCTTGCGAAAGCACCTCTTATGTTGGCATTATTCAGACATACTTGGCAAACATGTAACATTACTAAGATGTTTCCCTGTGGCACTTGTTTAAATTGTGGAATTACTTCTAAACTTGATATTAAAAAGGTCTAAATGTGTGTGCTTGATTTCAGTTGCAGAAGTGGTTTTATTTTTGTCCTTTAAAACTCAGTCTGTTGAATGTGTTGAAGGATAGACGTGCCACTGTAGTGAAATAGCAGTGCTTTTGCGTAGGGCTGTCTGCTTGCCTTCATGTAGGGTTTCTGCAGTGTCTTTGAACACGTGTGGAGAAGTTCTGCTACTGCTTCAGCCAGACTCCTTCCCTTGCAGTTTTTGTTCAAAATCTTTCCAAACGTGTGATGAGGACTCTCATATTTTCATCCATTGTGCTTATAAAATGACACAAGCTGTGTCTTGGAGAAGCATGAGCTTATCCTAGTATTAAATGTAGTACTCCTGACTCAGAAGATGAATTGGAGAGAAATGAAGACATACGCCAGTTCGTAGCAGGACAGCTGGAAATTACTGAATATGAATCATAGCTCAGGAGTTTGGTCATAGAATCAGTCCCTAGCTTTCCACGATGATAGTGTTCATGTATTAAATCCCAGGCAGCTAGCTGCTCCACACAAGCTGACAGGCTGCTGTTGTCTGCTTCTGAAACTTTTTCTTATCATTTGACGCAGAGACTTTGATCTGCTTCTCTGGTTGCTCTTGGCAAAAATCTTGCCCTACTTCTCCAGTTCCCTGCTGATCGTGCAACAAACAGAATTAAGGTGGTATGAGGTTATCTGTGGCAATAAATCTGTGTTCCTGCTGGCTGGCACCAGTACATTCTGTGCTCATCCAATGAAGCTATATCTTCCAACTTAACCTGTTGCAAGATGGACTTACTCGTTTACCTTCCGCCCATCTAGAATGGGAAATACTGAATGAGCCCAAGCTAGGGAACAGAGTAAACTTCACCAGAGAAATCAGTGCCATAAAACCGTATCAAATTACTTGACTAGTGTAAAACAGGTCTGGGGTGTTGAATTGATTCCTTTTTGGTTTTTTTTAAGAGGCTCTACCCACACCTCTTGAGAGAATGCAGAATTACCTTGTTCAGGTCTAATACTGAGGAGAGCTCTTAGCAGCTGTGGAAGAGGCAGAGCATCATTTACTTCTATAACTCTTTTGAAGAAAGTAGTCTTACCATGTATGTACTAAACAGAGCTAGACACCAGCTATTTATGTCTTAGAGGCACACTTCCATGTTAACTGTTTTGATTCATGAACTGACTTTGTCCCTTCATACCATTAATTAACAGCAAGATCCCCGACATTACAGAAAGCATATGAAGACTTGGAATTGTTTAAACCTTTCGTAACTAAGTGTGTAGTGAAAATATTCTGACTGGTGTGTATTGTGTTTGGTTTTCCCTCCTCAAGGCATAGTATTTTGCTTAAACTAATAGGCAAAGTCCCTGCAAAAATAGCTGTTGCAAACTATAAATCACAGGCTATCATCAGGTCAGAAAGCTTTCATCAGAAAATAAGGGATTGCATTTTAGCTCAGGCTTTGCTTCTAGGAAAACTGTGTTTGCAGTATAGTAATCAGAAGCTTTATACTATCTGCTTAAGGAGTTTAGTATCAAAATCGCCAATTTCCTGGTAGCTGAAGAACATGTCTGTGCTCCCTTAAGTGAATAACTATCTCTGGTGGTAGCTGTGGCGAGTGCAACAACGACAAGACCCCCACTTTCCTGAACTGTGTGACCAGTGTAGTTGAATTAAAACTTGGTTTTACTTCCTCTTGCTCAAAGCATTCTGGGCTTTCAGGGTCACTTTCACTAGAACAGCGAATGTAGAGCTGCTGTGCTTTATGATTGCGTATAAATCATGACAAGCCTTCAACTCAAGGTTTTCTGCTCCGACATCAGTAGCTTATGAGGTTTTTAGATTTGTTCTTTCCTGTCTAGACTAGTGTGCAATTCAGAAACTTCCAGTCTTTCAGTATCTTTGATACTTCATGTTGAGTGTCACTTTGTAATTCTCAGTGCTTCCAGTGTGTCAGAATGACCCTTTGTTTCAGTTTTAGATGCAAGTATATCTGCATGTCAATCTCCAATACTTGTTTGCATTTAAAGCTACATCTTCTGTTCTGGAATCACCTTTAAGGGTGGTACTGAATAGGATTTTACTGAGAATTTCTTGAACCTCATGTCATCTTCCCATCATCTGTTTCCCGCACCCAAGTTACTTTTGCAGTATTCATTAGTCTGTAGGGGTTGTACTCCCTGATCCTGTAGCATTAATCCAGCGTTGGAATCGGGAGCTCAGCCTGGTGATTTGTAGTTTGAAGACTGATTGCTAGAATTTTAAAAGTTTCTTATGTACTTCCTCAGCTGTTTTGCCTAGTCCTGAAATATTGTTGCAAGAAGTATAGTCTGTATTAACCTTTGTAGATAGGCTGGCTGTTAGCACACTAATTGGCACGCTTTCAGTTGTTGCTAAATTTCGAATCATGGGGCAAGCTTGGTTATTAGAAACCTAAATTGGATTCCATGTACTGGCCTCTAGCTTCCTGGCTGTATAAATATCATCAGCAAGTGTGTCATGCTGCTGTGGTAGTGTGCTGGTAGTCTTAAAATGAGCATATGATTGAAAGCAAGATGTCTTGTTTGCTGTTGAAGGTTTTGGCCTTATGCTCGGCAGGCTGGCCAGTGTTCTTTGAGACTTAGAAAAGAATACAGGATGTGCATCACTTGCATTAAGCTCCTGAGCTGCCATTAACTATCTGTATGTATAAACTGCTCTAGTGCGAGTGGGGTTTTGTGAAGTGTGCTTTTGCACATATTCGTTTCCTTGCTAAATTGTGCACTGTACTTAACAAGCTAATGTGATACAAACTATGATAGTAACATAAAATACCTGTAGAACTAAGCTACAGACGCAGAGTAGCACAGTCTAATCTGTTCCACTGGTTTGAGAAAAGGCTTGAACTAATTCACTGTTAAGTTTTTGAACTGGCTAGTTAAAGCTGGTTGCTACTCTGCACTGTTACTTTGCTTCCTTTTAACTGTAGGCTGTTACATTGTGTGGGTGTCTCAAAATGTAGCTGATGCCTAGTGAAAGAAGTTGGGGGTTCCTTGCATTGTATAGGAATATAATCTATTTTCATTTTTATTTAAGTTATTCCTTATTGACTTTGGTTTGGCCAAAAAGTACCGGGACAACAGGACGAGGCAACACATACCATACAGAGAAGACAAAAATCTCACTGGCACAGCTCGGTATGCCAGTATCAATGCACATCTTGGCATTGAGCAGAGGTGAGTTCAAGGAGATTACTGCGGTGCTTTTGGAGGCTGCAAGATGATCTTATCTGTAAGCTTCTGAAGTGTCTGGATTAATTTCATGTGAATGAGTATATGTATATGCCTTTTCCAGTTCTTTTCATATTGGCTGCCTATTTGCAAGGATAGGGGTCAAAAATCCAAGTACCTAATTTGCTTCTTGAAGAGAGTCTAAGTCTTGCAGGCAAGACGTGGATGTTCTGAACACTGTTTCGTTTTTTTTGAAGGATAAGCTGTACTTTCGTGTGGATCTGTCTAAAATGGTGCACTTCACTGATTGTGTTGGTACCTGTTGATGCCGCTGCTGACTGGCTGGAGATGCAATTCTGTAGCCAGAAAGGGTATTCTAAAGCTGGTGTCTGTGTCCTGTTTTCTCATTCTCCCTTCAAGTTAGTAAACTATTGTTTATCCTTTTGTCTGCAAGCAAGACTTAAAGACCTTCTGCTGCATTCACACTCTTATTTTGTTTTTTGGTATACACAACCATAGCTGTGGGTCTGTATGCATATATGTACACATGTATTTGTGTATACATATGTATTTATATGTTTGACTTTTGCTTAATCAACAGACACGTTTTTATCCACTGGATCAGAAGCATCCAGCTACTACAGTATCCTAGCAGCATTCCAGTAGAGATAGCACTTTAGGTTGTTTGGAAGTGTATGTTACGTACTCATGAGAAGTGAAGTGATGCCTTTCTTCCTTAGCTATATGCCTAGATGTTGTCATGTATAAGTGATGTCGTAAAGCCACACTACTACATACTGAAGTTGCTTAGATGTAGTTAAAACTTCTATGAATGTCTGTGCCTCTGACCTTCAATTTAATCAAGATGGAATGATGGAATTTCTAGTGGACAACTTCAACAAAACGTGTAACTTGCAAATATTCAGTGCTTTAAAATGCTCTGTTTTCTCTCTGCTTTAATTTCCTACAGGTTCCTTAAGTGTATTTTATTGTCTGTCATTGTCATTATTTAAGCCTACTTGATGCGTGGGTCAAGTAGGTTAAATGACAGGTGTAATTTCTGAAGTAAGTACACTTCATAGAACCCAAGCCATTCTTGGAATAAGAAAAAATAAGGAAGGGAATAAGGAAATAGCTGTGCTAGCACCTTACAGTGAAGGGGGGGAACTGCAGAGCACTATTGTTTTTTAATTTATTTGTAGGTCTTAACACCATCTCTGCTGGTACTGGGAATTCTAATATAATTAGAAATGTAGGTTTGCATATGCTAAAAGCCATTAAACTGTATAGATCAAGCCGATAGTGCGGCAAACAAATAATATATTCCTGTAATCAAGAGAAACCAGTCCTCAAGCTTGTGGCAGAATATTTCAACTGTTAGTGCTGTGCTTTAACTGTTACAGAACTTGTTTTTTCTGTTGTAATGACAGCTGTTCTCAAGGAGCTGTTTGTAGTATTATCCATTTCTTGTTTTGATAGTGGAGAGTATTGTCCTGTTTTCCAAATCCTGAAAATCACTTTTATCAATATGTGCTCAAATGTAATATATCCATTACAGATTTACAGAACTAAATGTTTTCTACTACAAAATCATTAAATTACACATTAAAACAATGAACTGGGTGGGGGATAGAAGCTGTTAATCCCTTTGTTGCTTCTGAATTTACCACTGCCTTCTCAGAAAATGTAATTTTGTGTCCTGGCCCCATACCAGTTCACTGAATCCTCCCGATGATTAAAATCTGCAATTCTCATAAAACTAGCAAGTTTTGCAGGCTAGAGTTTATGGTCTTAGTATCTTTGTTCATCCTTCTGTCTTTGGCTGTGGTCTCATGTTATAGCTGAGATGGCCTCAGAGCTAGCTGCTATCAAGAGGAGTAAACCAGTCTTCTCTTCCCTGACCCCTGGGCACAGCTAGTCCTTTATTGGCCTTGTGAAATGGTTTAGGGAGCCAAGCTGATTTTCTTCTGGAATAACTCCCTGAACTAGTTCCCCAAAGGATCAGAGAGCTGGAACATGAGTTGAGAGGGGTAACAGGCAGGTCATTCTGGTGATTATTAATGGGTATATTGGGTTGGTTGTAACATAAAGCATCACCTGCAACTTCTTTCCTCTGATAACCAGCATCTGGAGGTAGATCTATCCAGGTTCTTACAGATTGTTCTCACTTAAAGGGAGCTGGTTTACCCTCCCCGGTGTGTATGATCCTGTGTACAATGCTGCTGTCACCCTTTTGCTCCCTTGTGGGGGTAGTAGGTGTGTAGTCTTTCCTGTTACTATTTAAATGCTTTTCTTGCAGGTCTGCCTGGGTGACAAAAGCAGCAGCGATACCTGTCGGGTTCTCTTGATAAGGGAGCTGTGAGGAGAAAAATATATTTTTCTGTCTCCTGTTAAATAGATGTCAGCTGCAGAAGGGCAGTGAGAGGAAAAATCTGATTGTACCACAGCTGGGAAGAGGCAACTTTATCAAGAGGAAAAAAAAAATCATAAAAAAAAAATCATGGAGCGTTTTTTCCACTTTGAACTGTACTAACCTTAGTAATCATGAAGGCTGTGTAGCAAAGTATGATGGTGTTCGTGTGGCTGAAGTGTGGATTTAGAACATATGCAGTACAAGAAAATACTTTTAAGTCTTTTAGATAAGAGTTTGCATGCAAATTTCCAGTGAAGTCTGTGGATCCATAACTGAGGAGTTCCCTAGCTGCCTTGAAACAGACTTGTGGGAAGAAAGGAGAGACACCTCTCAGATGCACACACCTTTCTAGATATTGCTTGTCTTTTAAAAATCATGGAGACAATTCAGGGTTTTTTAACAGAAGTGAAGAAAGAAAGGAGTTATGCCATTTTGTGGCTAGATGTTCACTACTGGTCTCAGACTGAGGCAAGCTTCAGGGAAAAATCTTCCTTAAAGAAGTTGAGGCAAATGTCATTTATCTCTTACAATGCATTCCATGGTTTGTACAGGTAGAACTTCTGTTTCTATCCAACCTACTTAATTAAATGGAAAGAACATCTGATGCTTCATTTATTTTCCAAAGTTTTTGTTTCCCAAGTTATTCTAATGTAACTGCAGATGGAAACTTACCAGACACAATACCTACTGACTATTCCTTGCTTGAAAAATGAATAGGATCTCCTTTCTGCTTGTGAAGACTTGTTACATGCCTGACAGTGGAATCCTGAACATCTAGATGTCTTAGCTGTGTTAAAAAGACCTTCTTTTGCACCCAAGCTTAGGTTTTGTTCCTTAATTATTCTTTTTTTTTTTTTAAATTTGGAGTGCTTGCACTATTTGGAATAAATTACGAAATGCTGAAATTTTGTAGTTAGTTATGTTCTTCCTTTTTCTTCAGTCGTCGGGATGACATGGAGTCTCTAGGCTATGTATTGATGTACTTTAACAGAACCAGTTTGCCTTGGCAAGGATTAAAGGTAAGTTGAGTTGCCTTTTTTTGTCCCCACCCTTCCTCCTTTTTTTTCGTGTTTGGGTATTGTGCTTCTGCCTGCTGGTCTGGTTAGATGGTTGTATATAGTGTTTAGCTTCAGTTATAGAAAGTGGCTTTTCCTGAGGCATTGTATTTATAGAATGTAGAAGAAAGGTTCTTTCTGCTTCTTGTGCAGCAGGCAAAGATGTGTATTGTTTTACTGCCTTAAAGTTTATGCTAAACAATAGCTTACGTCATCTTTGCTAATTATTTTTCTCCTGTTGTGGGCTGAGGCCCTTTTAGGGATGTAGAAAATAACATTGTTAGTGGCTTTTGAATTGCTGTAGAGAGCATGGAAATATTCTCTTGTCTGGCAAGTTCTGCCTTTGTAGTATCTTCAGTCCAGTTTGTAGCACAACTGAATAATTGTTAGCTGCAACAGACTTGTTTCAAGTATTTTCATACATGGTAGCCAAGTACAAACATGGCAGATATTTCTGTTATATAGACTGCAGTGATATGTTTTCATGTTTTAATTGTTTTTCTTCCTCCATGTGAGAGTTGTGTAACTCAAATGGTGTTGCAGCTGCAAGTTTTCTAAAAAGGCAGGCAGCTTGTGAAACACTAGAACTCTTCAGCTGCAGATGAATGTAATAGCTGCTTACTGAAACATGCAGGCAACCCTTGAATAGGGTACTGAGTGGGAATTAATAGAACTTTGGCAAATGTAAATGCAAGTCTGGTCTGTTCAATGGACAAAAGCAGCAGCTAGAACTACATGATCTGTGCCATGTGATGGAAGCATTAGACTGCAACAAATGGTATTAAACTGTGTCCAGATCTTAATACCAGATTGACCTTCATTCTCTTGCAATAAGTGTGTGGGACTTGGAGATTTCACATAAAATACTTACGGTTGACCAAAGGATTTTTGTCATTTTTTTGGTACTGTCTTTGTTAATCCAGTGTTGCACAATACCTCTTACATTGTGACCTACATGTTCCACAGGCTGCAACAAAGAAGCAAAAGTATGAAAAGATTAGTGAAAAGAAAATGTCCACTCCTGTTGAGGTTTTGTGTAAGGTAAGAGTTTCCAAATGATGTCATACTGTGAAATTGAAGTTCTTGTTTGTTGGTTATTTTTTTTTTAAACTAGAGCAAATGTATTAAATAATCTCACAAGACATTTGCTGCAGAATAATGCTTCTCTGGCACTCGTGGGTGCCTTGTTTTTGGCCACCCAGCAAGACTGCGAATGTGTGTAACAGGGTGGGCATTTGCTGCTGTTTCTTAGTGTAGTTCATGCCATCATTATTGCAGCTCTTGGTGACTGTTGGCTGTGCAAGCCCTCCAGCTCTTAGGTGAGGCTTTTTCATTTCTTCAGCTTCTACAGTGGAAGTACTACGTGTGCTCTCTTGGATAAATCAAGGTAGAGCTGTATAGCTTGTCCATATATACTTGTTTCTACCTCTTCAGAATTGTTCATAGTGTCTTCTGTATGTGAAATAGAGGCTGTAGTGGAATTGAATGTCGAGTGATCTTTAAAGCCATGTCGTAAAATTACGTTTTTCCAATGCTGTGCTTTGGATCTTAAGATTTCTCTCGAACTGTGGCAGCCATGTGCTTGTTAACAAAGGTCCTTGAGAATGCATGGTAGTTTTTGCACAACAAACAGCAGCACCAAGGATTGCACTTTCTAGTCGTGCACATGTGTATACCCTTACGGTCTGGCAGCATCTTCCAAACTGCTGAACTGTTACTCCCTGTGTGCTCTTTCTTGTAGTACAGCACTGTGCTGTATGCTATTACCTATTTAATGCTACATTAAAGCCTACATGTAAATGTATGAATATGTAAAGCAGGGAGTATTTGAAAGAGATTTTCATGGTTTCAGTCGTCACACTTAATAGTGGTAACTGACCTTGCCTCTCATATGCTCAATTAGATTATCAAGGAAACATGAGTGGAATCTTGTAAGAGACAATTACTACTTATTTCAGAGACTATTACGAAGTAGGTTTAATTAGGATGAAGTGCTTTAAATATGTTGTATGTTGAAGGTTTTGGTAGGTAGCAGAGGACCTGTGGTTGCAACACATGCATCAGGTAACAATTCTGGGGAAGGAAGGTGTACCTGGTAACTTGCGGATCAAATCCACCTTCTGTAATACAGGATAAATGAATAACTATAGGCAAAGTGGAATTTACAGTTACGAATCTTCAATCAGGTTTTCTGTGCCATTATAGACAAACACAGCTTTTTGCCTCCTTACAGGGTTGTTAGAAGCTTTTTGCTGCAAGCTATGACTTGATTAACACTGTTGATTTACAGGGATTCCCTGCAGAATTTGCCATGTATCTGAACTACTGTCGTGGCCTGCGCTTTGAAGAGGCACCAGATTACATGTATCTGAGGCAATTATTCCGTATTCTTTTCAGGTCAGTCTCAAAGTGGAAAAGTACATAAATTTGTCAGTATTTTACCAGTTGCTAACTGCTTTGTGACACTTGCACTGCAGAAAGCTGCTTCATATCTGTGTGGTGTAGGGAGATCTTCTGGGACTTTCTTTCCATTTCAGAGTTTAACAAGCTGTTTAAAGGACCTGAAAAATACTGTTTAGCATTAAACATGAAGGAAAAGATTCTATTGTTTTTTATTTGCGTGATCTGACCATTAATGCTAGAGAGTTGAGCCCATCCTTCAAGCTCTATTGGAAGTAGGTTAAGAAACTGATCCCTTGGTTAGAAGTATTTGAAGCTTTTTATGTTTTGAGATTGGTGATGGGACTAGCAGTGGTGCCCAGGAACTGGATTTCAGTGGAGGGAAATAGTACTGTTTCACTGAGCATGTTAGAAAGACTAGAACATAAACTCAGCCTTGTGGAGTGAACAGCATCTGTCAAAAGAAGAACTAGTACTGCTCTATCAAGAGTCTTCCTCCAGGTTTCTGGAACCCAAAGCAGTTTTTATTCGATGATCTACAATACTGCAGTCTTTCCTTAAAACTATATATATATTTAAAAAAAGGAAAAAAAACTGAGAACCTCAGTGCAGACAAACAATTATACTGGGTAGTAAGGAAGTGCTTCTACAAATGCAGACTTTTGTGTAAACAGTGAAGAAAATGCTGCTTGGTGGTATTTGGGCTTGCTTCAAGAATCCCTTTTAGTTAGTTAGTGAATATATTAAGTTAGTGATACTTAGCATTTATATACCATTCATAATCTCCAAAGCAGTTTACAAAAAGGGTTAACCTCTAGTTGTGGACTTTCAGCAAAGGCTTGGTATTAGCAATAAGGATATTATGATGTATTACAGTCAAGTATTTCACTCTCTTCTAGGACCTTGAACCATCAATATGACTACACGTTTGACTGGACAATGTTAAAGCAGAAAGCAGCACAGCAGGCAGCCTCTTCCAGTGGGCAGGGGCAGCAAGCCCAAACCCCCACAGGCAAGCAAACTGACAAATCCAAGAGTAACATGAAAGGTTAGTAGCCAAGAACCAAGTGACGTTACAGGAAAAAAAAAAAATTACACTAATTTGGACAATGTCAGCAATTTAAGTGTTAGATCAAGGAGGTGGTTTAAAAAATATATTTGGCCGTTAATTTCAAAAGCAAAAAGAAAAGACGTCCTTGGAAAATTTGACTACTAACTTTATACCAAAATGTCCTTGTTCTTCATACCATTTCTTCTGGGGATGTTGGGTCATTTTAACCACTGCATCTTCTGCTCCTGCATTAACCACTTTCCAAAAATAAGAAACTGACTTGGTGTTGGGAATGTGACTATTTTATTTTTTTATATATATATATATATTTATTTATATATATAAATATATAATACAATCCAAAATCCTAGACCTAACACTTCTTAAGGGATAATTCGCATCAACTAGGTAAGGATCTAGAGACTTTGGGTTCTACTCTGTTCCAGCCGGTATAGTGCTGCAGGTTTGCTTCTGTTCTGTATGCCTCAAGCATTGGAAACAGAAAATTGTGAGTGATCTGGCTTCCTCCAGTGGGCTTACATTGAGACATTTGATCCAGAGTTAAAGGAAAGGACCAGTGAGCTCAAAATGTCTTGCCTAAATCGGGGAGTAACCCTGAACTGCTGTGGGCTGTGCCAAGTCACAATTTTCTGAGGTATCTGGATGTTCTCGGGTGGGGGTTCAGGTTTCTTGACTATTTTTAATGTTTCTAGGTTATGGTTTCAAAGGAAAATGTTGTGAAATATTGAAGATGTTATTGCGTAAAAACTGACCTCTGAAAAGGCAGATACGGGGTTTTTTTTTTACACATTCTAGAAGCTTTTTAAAATTTATGATGTAAATCTGCCAGTGTTAATCTAGTAAGTCACTAGAATGAAATTGCTACAGCTAGTGACTACTACAGTCAGTCTTGTGATGAAACTGATTCCTCAAGATGAACTGTGGGCATAATTGAAGCTAATGAGGTTGTTTGAGTGTGAATAGAGAACATAGGTTTGTTACCGCTACTGAGGTAGCCTGTTGAGGTGTTGCTGCTGCTTGCTGCTCTTCAGTACATTCTTGTCTTGACTATCATTTTAATATTTATTAAATTATATATTAAATTAACATGGCAGACGTGGAAGTCAAAGAAATGCAAACGTGTTTATAGTAAACTTGGCAAAATATGGTTTTCATGGAGTGTGGTGGCATTCAAACGTTACCAGGTGGCTTTAGTCAAAATAGCTATGCAAAAATATAACACTTCTTCATTTCTCTGGATGAAGTAAAATACCTGTTGGTCTTTCCAAGGCTCAGTCTGAAATGGTTTCTTGAAGAAAAAAGTTCATAGGATGCCACTGAATGTCAGGTTCTTTGTGGCATAAAGAGTCCGACTTGTTTTGCTGGAGCTGACAGCTGTTGCAACACTGAAAGCTGCGAACCAGTTCCTTCAGCAGCAACACCAGTACGTAGCAGACTTGGTGATTAAGCATCCAGGCTTAGATTGCTTCCTGAAATAGAGAAGTGCTGACTGGAATTCAGAACCCACTACTGAACCCAGCCTGATGCTGGGGTGTGGAGAGGTTGGCTATTAGAGCAGGAGGAAATAATTTGAGCAAAAATGCGGATTCTTCACAGCGGCCTGTGTTTAAAGTGAAGGTCTTGCAATAGGTAATGATCTGTAGATGGACACCGCCCTGAAAATCAAGTTGCATGCACTTGAAATGCTGTTTTGCTGGTGAAGTATTCTGAGGTTTAATGTGCAACTCTGGCTCAGGTGATCTCTGACCAAGTGCTATAATGTAAGTGAAGAAAAGGTCATTATAATGATTATCTGCCTCCATTTTCTAGTGATGATTTAGAGACAGAGTGCAAAGCTGCAACTGACTGACAAGCATGAGTAACGAGAAGGCTGTCTTGCAGTTGAACCTTACAGACCACTTCTTATTCTTGATGGACATTTTTCATCGTGCTGTCCTTTAGAAACGAGGCCCATAGCTGTGGAGAAGTTGCTGGTTTTCTAGCAGAATTTCGCTGACTCTTGCACGGAGTAACAGCCTTGTGGGGGAACGACTCCCTCCTCTCCCTTCCTGTGACAAAGAAAAGGCTTGTGATCTTTGGATTGATCAAGCTGTAATGCCAGAAAAGCGTTAGAGTAGTGCTTGTCAAACATCTGACTACTTCCCCAGCTTCCTAAAATAATGAGCTTAGTCTCTTCATCAAAGTTAAGGTTCTAGATTTCTAAAATCCTGTATGACTTTTTGTGGGAAATACTGCCTGTTAATGAAGACTTTCTGAAACCGGCTAAGCTCAAGCGGGAGGCTGGGTGGCTTATATGTTGCTGTCACATTGAAATTTAGTGAAATACCTGGCTTATGTTTTCCAGAGTTCAGTTAAATTCTCATGTAGCTGCTGTAGCAAAGCCTGTGCTGAAGTAGCTTAAAAGGCTTCACAATATCAACTTACACCCCTTTGGTAACTGTATCCAGTTTAGTGAGAGTACTGGAAATAGCAATTTACAGGTGCATTTATCAGTTAAAATCTTACAGTATACTGTATAAAGTGCAAGTACTATTAAAGATGTGCATCTTGGGAGTGGAGCAGGGGGTGTGTGAGATCTTAGCTCTTTCAAATAATGTCCAGAGACTTACATGACTTAGATTATTTGGACAGTGTGCTCTTTTATAGGTACTCCTAGCTGCCTTAACTCAGATCCGTGTTAAACCATCTCACGGAGTCCTATAGGCTGTTCAGGCTGAATATTCTGTTTGGTTCCAGGGTAGCCTGTTCTGTCAGTGACGTTTTTTCTCTTTTATTTTTGCCTGTCCCTCTCTGGAACCCTGTGCAGTGGCTTTTGTAACAGCAAGATCAGCTGTTTTTGAACTTTGGAGGGGTGAACTGTTTCAACAGACAGAGTTCCTCTGCTGTCTCTGGGAGGTTTAGCCCTCCATCATGACAGTGTGGCAGTTGTTCAGGTGTGATTTGTAACAATGCTTACAGTCAGCTTCCTTCAGTCATAAAACTGACTCAAGCACTTAATCTCCAGGATAAAGTCTGTCAGTTCCATTTGTGAGATGTTTTTAATTCACTTCGGTGTAGAGTTCTGTAAGTTTGTCAGCAGTCCCATTAGCATTCACTGGACGCCTGTGGTCATGGCAGTATTTCTCAAAACAGACTATTAGTTTAATACTTGAGATTTATCCAATTGACAACTAAATACTTTTCACTATTTGTCTCTGCAGCTACTTAGTAAGGTTTGAACACTTCTCAAGTAGAGGAGCTTCTTAGACTATGACAGTACAGTTACTCTTCCCCCATTGATCAGATCCGCAGCTATAGTAGTAATAAAGCAATTTGAGTATCCCTCACATGGCACAGAGATTATCAAAGTTTTGAGTGACGTCGCAGAGGGACAGGGAGTGATGAATGTGCAGATTTGAGCTGAGCCTGTATATAGTAAAGATTTGTTAGAGAGATGCTGTCATAAACTCTTCAGCATGTTCTTCATACTGGCAAAGTCTTCTGTGCTGCAGGAATGTCTCAGCATCTCATTTGACAGCTGTGATTGGGCCATGTTTGGGAACACTTCTGTGTAATCCTAATAGGACTTGCAAGGGATGTTGTAGGTTGAATCCAGTTCCCTATTGCTCTCTGTAGAGTTTGGCATTCTCTTACCCATGATACCTTGGATTTGAGGTATCCTACCAAATAGTAGCACACCATTTGTTTTAGTACGTGCTTTGTCCTCAGGTTCAGGATGCCATTTTCATTTGAAATGTCGAGGCTTCTAAAGCAGCGAGTTGATCTTTCTTTCCACACTGGGAGCACACTCCTCCTTTTTTGACTTAGTTCTGGCTGCTTTGATGGAGAAAGTGGTTCAAATGATGAATCAGTGTTCACTGCTGAACACACTAAATGGAAAAACAGTGTAACTCCTGATTGTATGCATCAAATAAGGGTTATGGACCACTTTATGCTAGTGGAACTAAGGAATCACTGGGGTTTGTGTGAGAATTTGCACTCAAGTGGGAATGACTGGTGCAGGATTTTTTTTTTTTGAGAATTGCTAGTGCTGGATAAACAGAATTGTCCTTCAGTGCATTAAGATTGGGTTCAAACAAAGCTATTGAATCTCTTCTAAACTACCTGTAGCCTATTCTGGAAGATCTACAGCTGTATTCTGGGTACTATCCAGATACATTTTTGATTGAATGTCAGGCTGTGTCTATGATTTGTTTGCACTTGCTTCTCTCTGGATGACAGCACAGGCTGTAGCTGAGGTCAGCTTGTCTGTATTTCACTATGAAGAGATTTCTGTTGCAAAAATTCAGAGTTGTTGCTCAGATGAATTCACACATTGACAGAATACTATGCTGTTTGGAGGGCATCCAGAACGGAAACTTACTTGGCAAAGTAGTCTTTGGTTGAGACTCCTTTTACCTCTTTAAAGCACAGTACTACTACCTGAGTCACCAGAAATGAGTATATAAGCAGTCACATGCAAGAAGACTGGCTTAGCTTGCAGTAACTGGTTCTTTGAGTTCTGTGTACATATTCCCTCCCTCTCCCTTTTCCACAACGTCTTGAACTTGTCATTTGGAGTACTGAACTTTAAAAGAATTGTTCTTTATGCCCTGCCTCCCCTGTCACATGAGTTGTTTCACTTGTCCTTCTAAGGACAGAAGGTATGCTTGGTTCCTAGTCACAGTCAAAGGCTCTTGTTTCTGTTCTGGTTGCCCAGAGTGTCATACATGTGAGCATGTAGTGAACACCAGTTACTGTAAGGTAAGTTATTCCTGTTCCTTTTTACCTCTGTCTGCGTGACACTGCTGTACTGTGTCTCTGAAGAGCACCACTGCAATCAGATGAGAGTTTGACATTCAAGGATTTAAACATGAGACGTTGCAAACAAGTAGAAAACAATCCTATGAAATTACATCCTGATTCCTAATGGCAATAACACGTCTTGTTTTCAAACTGTTGGTCTGAATTCTTATTTGAGAAATGTGGCATCCAGCTGGTGCATAAGTCTGTGGTGTGAGAGAGGAGTGTGTCTGAGCTAAAGGGTGGTGGCAAATGCTGGTTAGCTTTGGAAATGAACACCAGGAACTCTACGGTTCTGAGACAGAGCAGCATTCTCCCTTTTTGAATGACCATAACTGATGTTTAATTCTCCTGCTGTGAAGACTGTTTCTCATTTTCATCCCCTATCAGTAAATTGCCCTTGTGTTTATCTTGCAGGTTTCTGAGCATGGCGAGGATGGGACAAAGCAGAGCAGACCGGAGCAGGACTTGTCACTCCCCAAATCCTAGAAATTTTAGTTCATACGTACACTTGCCAGTGGCTGTGGGCAACCATTTACTTGGTGTAAAGAACTTAATATCAGTATAAACTGGCATTGGGCAGTGTCAATGATGCTGCACTTTGAGTTGTAGCAGCTGTAATTGTGAATATTACTGAGATAGTGAAACATGGTGTCCAGTTTTCTATTGCATTTTTTCAAGTGGAAAAGTTAACTAATGGTTGACACACAAGTGGAGAAAATTGTGCATATGCCAATTTTTGTTACCTTTTTACTTTGAACTACACTGCTTATGAGATCTCATTGTTTCAGAAGAATGGCATGAACAGTCTGCGGCAACAGTTGTGATAATTGTAAATGCTCACAATTGTGCACTCTTTTCTGGTTTTTCCTCCCTGGGTTTTGAAAGTTGTACACTTAAAACATTCTTAAAGTTGTTGGCTTCTATGTGCAACATACCAAGCCAGCTGACATGGTAGTAACCAAAGATTCAAGTTTTTAAGCATATGAAAGACTCTGCCTGCTTACCTGTGCTAGAAATAACAGCATCTAAAGTGAAGACTTAAGAGAAACTTAGCGACTACTAGATAATCTTTAGGACTCTGCATTAACTCTATAATGTTCTTGGTATAAAAGGAAAAACAGCATATTTGTCACGAAATTTAGTTAACATCTTACAACTGAACCTGTATGTAAGTTGCTTAGATAAATGTAATCACTGTAAACATCTATATGATCTGGGATTTTGTTTTTATTTTGAAGCGGGAGCTTTTTTGTTTACAAGTTCATTAAAAACTAAAAACTGTTTCTGTAAGGAAATGAGATTTTTTTTTTTAATTTGCCTTGTTAATTCAGTTTAAAAAATCTACATTACCCTGTTTTTAAACCAAGTTTCAAGGCCATTTGTTAAGCAAAAGAAGTCTTATTTCTTTCTAAATCATTTTAGATTTAGTGTTGTAACTCTTCCTCATTTTGTTTTTAAATAAATTTTGTATTTTTTCCTGGAGGGGGAAGGGGCAGTCTTGCATTTTTATAACTTGCTGTTTGAGACCAGCCCTCTATACTAGGATTGGATTTTTTTAAAACAAAGTGGCATCTTTTGCAGACCTGGTATTGGCACCCTCTGAGTGTTGCCATGTTATGCATCGAATGGACTGACTTGTGATTGCTAGTTTTGACAAAAATTTGAATGGAGTATTTGGTTTTAAACCAAGACATTTTCTTTCAAGTTCTTGTGAAGTGGATATGACCAGATTTACTCTTGTTCTTGGGGACAGCCCTGCACCATGCAGAGTTCACATTGGTTACTGCCCCAGGCTGTCCTCCTTCTCACTCCTGTTCTAGCCCAGCTGAAAGAAAGAAGTACTTTTATTGCTGGTAATTCTTTAACAGTGTAATTTATTCCTTTATAGCATGTCAGAATAAATTAAAAAAATGTCTGAAAATGCTGCCAGATGCCTATTGTGTAAATGTTGTTTGTATGTTAGCCTTTTAGGCAGTTTCCATGCATGTAGCAGAGTTCCTGCTCACAGTTCATATTTTTATCATTTGAAAAGGTCTTTCGTTTCGACAACCATTTCTTGAAGATCAGAATACTTACACTGTGCACTCTCTGTCATCATGGAGTGGTAATCTGGATCGAGGCTGCACTCTTGTGCGGTCCCTATGCATCCTCCCTCTGTGAGAAGCATCTGCCCTGAGAAGATGTTAAACTTTAGCTGGAGAACATTGTGTGCTAATAAACTTTTTGTGTAGATAACCTGTGAGTACAGGGAGGCAAGAAGTCTGTCGGGCTTCAGAAGTAGCGGTGCGCATTTGGAAACTTGTCGTCTAAGGCAGGGTGGTCTCTCTCTGTTACCTGGAAGGTGGAAGAAGAAATGTAGCTCATTTTTCTGGCCAGGATGTTTTCCCGGGCTCTCAGTATTGCCCTTTCCAAATACGAATGCTTTACGAGCAATGCCTCATATGGAAACTGGTGTGTTTCTAAGAACTGGTATCTAGAACACTATGTTATTGTGTCCTTACATATGATTTCTGCTGTCTAGGCAATGCATCTGACAACATGCATTGGCAGAAGGGGAAGAAGCACTGGTGAAATGCCTTCTTGGCAGCTGTTTTCAGAGTGGCTGCTTGGAATTGGTTTGGCACCACTTTTCTTGTTTTGACATGAGGTATTTGAAAGTCTGTGGAAATACTTTGGTTTCAGAAGAAGAAATTATTTCCTCTGTCCATTAAATTTACTCATGACTTTGAGGGGGGTTGTAAAATTTTAGAAGTAAAACTGCCCTTGATGAGCACTGTAAGCAAGAACAGTTCATGTGCTTGGAGTGTCAATGTGCATTGGTTTGTAGTTCTTGCAACTGCAAGCCTTGTGCTGTGGAGGAGCGTGGAGTCCTGTTAGTCTTTCAGACATGGTGTATTAATAGAGTTTGCTTCCGCACAGAAGCGTGAGCTTGAGTTGTCAGCTGTATCGTGCTGCTTTGCAGAAAACCAGCTGCAGCAGACATGCTGAACAATGAATGAGATGGCAGCCTTCCTTAAAGAGATGCTGTGATACTGAACACTCACTTGCTGTATAATCTGTTTGGCTTGTAACAGACTTAAAACCGAAAGCATTGAAAACTATGTGGACCTTGACTTACAGTTGCAGCTCTGCAAAGGTTTTGTGTTGAAAGGTCAAAAGCTTCTGCAAGCAATTCCCAGGTCCTTTACAAGTAGTTATAACAGAGGCCATAAAGTGAATGAACTACAACTTCATGCTCTGTGGAAAGTGCTAGAATTCAGGTAATGATGTTAGGCTGTGACAACAGGTGTTAGTCATCTTCCTAAGCTATGTACAAAGTTTCAAAGCAATTTATTAACCTTCTTATAACAACTCTGAGAGGCGTCCTAAGGCTGCCTTTTAAAGGCTTGCTTAATTTGGAGTGTGGAGTGGTCATATGTGCAGCATACTGGTTCATTATTTTTAACCTGTTTAAGCCATTCATTGTTACAAGCAATTGAGAGCCTTTTTCTTTTCTCCCATAAAAGGCTCTGAAAGAGGGACAGACTGCTCTAGGTCTCTGTGACATCGCTCTTGCTGCCTTGCCTACTGTTTTGCGTGGTGTGGGGTATTGGTAAGAAGTGGTGAATTCAAGCCCTGGCTGTGTTAAATGCTGTCATTCTCTGAATGGTAGATATGTTTCTGGTAGGTGTGTCAAGCTTGTCCAGCATGTCCCATCCTAATTTATTTTTTGCTGTTTTCTGTTGAATTCTTTTTGTATGGGGATTATTTTTCAAGTTTACGGGGTGCCTTGTTCTGCTATTGCATTGTTCTGCTTATTTTCTGTTGGCTTTTTCAGGTACGTTGCTTACAATTTGCAGGAAGTCTTACAGGCTTTGTGTGCTGTGCTTTTTTGAAAATGAGCTGCAGCAGAGGTGGAGGTGCCTAGGTGATATCTGGGCTGCTTTGAGCAGGAGGCTGGGCTAGATGCCCCCCTGCAGTCCCTTCCAGCTGGAATTTTTTCCATGATCCTAAATTGGCTTTTTGCATAAGACTTTAATTTCTCTTTACTGCATTCTCCAATTTAGAAGATTTGTTGCTTAGCCAGCTCTGTCAGCCCCATCTGGCCCTTACTTAATTGCAATGAAATCATCATGATTTCATATCAGCTTGATGTCATAACACAAGTTTATGAGCATGGCAGGCTCCAGACAAAAAGGGAAAAGTGGGCTGGGAGGAAGAGCTGTCTGCTCTGAGCACTAATGCTTCTGGAAATGCAAGGCGAGGGACACACAGAGGAAGTGCCCGCCCTCATAATTGGACCTGAGTGGAAGGATGGCGTTCATGCCGTGTTCTAATGTGGAAATGGCGCTTTAATGTAATCCTTATTATCCAGGGTTAAACAGGAAGGGGGGAGGGTGGTGCCAGGTCTGTATGCAATGCATTGGGATTGACTGTTGTGCTAGGACACAAGGACGTTCATCGTTCTCAGCTGCGTTAACAGAGCTTTTCAAAATAGACCCAGGCCTGTGTTGTCCTTAACCACGAAGGGAAGGTGGTGTGTTAAAGGAAGACTGTCCAAAACACAGGGCTGTGTCCTTGTTTTTAAAGGAGCCGCGGTGGGCTGAGCTGCTTTGGCAAGCTCAATGCTAAAGGTGTGAAGTCTTTTAAATTAAGATGTGAACTTGACTTTTTACATCATGTGAGATATTCTTAGATGTGACTGTTGCCAGTGCTGAATTCAGGTAGCTGGAAGTCGGGAGGAGCCAGGGAGTAGCCTCACACAAGCCCAGGGTGAATAGATTTCCAGGTTTTCTGTCAGTAAAATAACTGCGAAGGTGATGTAGCTCTTTTTTCAGAGAACAGCTTGGCAGTTTGACACCAGGGGCTGCTTCTAGAAGTACCTGAGCACGTTCAGTCTTAACTGTTCTGTTTTCCCTCCCCTCCCAAAGAGACTTTTGTTCCTGTTGATAATGCGGATTGTCTTCTGTAAACACAGCTGGTCTTTATTTCTTTCCCCCTCTGCGTTTGAAGCGTAGCTGGCAGAGAAGGTCTTTCAAGAGTTGCTGTGTGCACTGGTTGCGTCCTGAAGAGCAGGCTGCTGGCTCACTTCACTGCTCCCTGTTCTATGCCACCCTTGAAATAATGGTGAGCCTTGAGCTACTTTGCAGATGGCAGACTTTGAACTTTTTGTTGAATGAAGGCAGTTTGAGATCACTGGAAGACCTTGAAATGAGCGTACGTGCTGTCATACAGGGTAGACTGGCTTTTGAGCTTTCCTTGTTGCAGTCAAAGCCCCTGCATGTCATGATAAATCTGGGCCTTATCCTTTACAGCCCTGTAAATACACAAGGCAGGTGCTTGGCTCAGCACAGTTCAGATAATGAGTGGAGATGGGGTAGTGGTGCTTGCATGACTCAGCTGTGCTTTGTGGGACCTTGTGGTCCACCAGACCAGGGCCATGAGGAACAAGTCTTCCCTTCCTCATACGCTGGATGAGTCCCTTCTGTGTTACTGCGGCACATACGGATGCCAAAGAAGCACAGTGGGACTTTTGCAGATGAGACTGTCAGATGTGTTTAATTGAGAGCGCCTGGGGTGTTGGTCTGGTCTCCTTGGCAGAGCTTACCCAGTTGTCTGTCTGGCTCACCCTCGCTGCTGAAAGTGCTTCCATCATGGTTTTTGTACAGCAACTGGTAACTCCACTTCTCGGCAGCATCAGTAGTTTTAAGGTCCTTGAGCTCATCCCTATACAACTACAAGGACTGATTTTTCACAAATCCCACTGTCCCCAAGCAGCTACGGTGGGCTGGCCCCAGGACCAGCTTGGGGCTTGCAACTGGCTCCGGTGTTCAAAAGCAGTTCCTGTTGCTGAACCAAGCTGGCTGGCCTCTGCTGATGGGGGTTGTCAGGTCCTCATCTGGAGGCAGCTGAAGGCAGGGCTTTGCCCTGGACAGGCAGAGAGGAGCAGGGTCACGTTTGCCTGCCTCGGCATACAGGCAGGTACAGTCAGGCAGTGGGGAGGAGAGCAGAGAGGTAAAGCTAGAAACTGGTACAAATCCTTTGAGCTGAGAAAAAACACTTAGGCAGCAAATAGATTCATTCTTGTGTGCCGAAGGCTTCCCTCTGGCACAGCTCTGACTTGTGCTGAGCTGGCTCTCCTCATCGGTGGCTGCCAGGCTGGAGCAGCAGGTGTTGGGTCAGGGCTGTTTGCAGCAGGTGTGTCAGGGTTACCTGGTGGAGCGAAGCCTGCAAACAGCGTCAGCAGAGGGTGCGTTCATGTTCCTTCGGGCTGGCACTCGCATTAGGTGAGTCAGACCTGTAGCTCCTGTTGGGTGGCACTGTTGGAACAGCAGGTATGGCCAGAAATTCCTGCTGACTCACATCCTGGAAGTACTCACGTTGCTTCCTGAGACCCCTTTCTTCTGGGGGAGGAAAGGCAAGGAACCCAGCTGTGGCCATTCTTCCCTTGGGCTGCCAGGAAGTATTAATTGATGGCTTTTATTAGATGGGCTCGTGCTACAATGGCCCTGCTGTGGTGCTTGCATCTGGACAGCTGAGGACCATCAGTAAACCCTGTCTGTGTAGCACCCCCTGCATGGGAAGGCGCTGCTGTGCTGAAGCTGAGCTGAGTCGGTCATGGCGAGTTCCCAGCTGGTGAGCCTTTGTTAACAAATCCTATGAACTGATTATGAGCATAAGTCACTGCTCAGTGACCTTTCTCCCTCTCACTGACAGCTTTTCCATGGCACCTCTTGGCCTTGCGGGTACCTGCTGGCAGGGGACTCGCAGCTGTGGGGCAGTGCCGGTGGGATGCGAGCTGGGGAAGGAGCCGTGCCCTGGCAAGGCTGCCTCATGTGCCAGCAGCCAGCATGCTCTGCTGGAGTCTGGCTGCGCGGTCCCAGGAGGCAAAGCGTGGGCTTGGGAGCTGATTGGAAGTGGCTTGTTTTTGCATGCGAACAGCTTAGAGTCTGCTGTCTATGCTGTGCTCGGCCTTTGCTAGTGAAAGGCCGTTGGGGTTTGTCAGCTTGCAGTTCGCAGCCCAGTCCTGTGTCTGTCTCCCAAAATCCCCGCTGCAGGCAGGGGTGGGTGGCTGTGTGGGCAGGATCCCTTCGGTGGTCGAGGTGGGGTCGGCGCTGGACACACTGGCCTTTTTGTGGCTGGGTAGCTCTTCCTGGGTTGGCTTTTCTGAGGAAGGAGTTGAACATGGGTGACGAGGGGCACCTTTGCATCTGCGGGCCACCACAGTGCAGGGTGTGTTTAAATGTATTTATGGCCCTTTGTGAGCTGGGAGCAGGGGGAGGAAGCAGTTGCTCTAACAAGCCAGGTCCCAGTGCCAAGAGCAGGCAGGCAGCTGCCTGCTCCTCTTCCCTGGAGAACTCTGGTGTGTCCCCTCCTTGGGAAGTCCTGGGGGTGCGGCCCAGGCCCTGTCCTCGTGGGCTGGCGAGGGGAAGGCCCGGCACCAGCAGCTGCCTGGCCTCCCATCTTGTCCCCGCCACGCTGTACCCCGGGCTTCGGCAGCCAGGCAGGCTGTGAAAGTGGAGCCACTGCTGCTCTCCTTGGTGGGGTTGCTGGGTGACCGGTAAACACAGCGAAGGCAGCGGCGAGGCGGCCGGCCGCCCATTGCCCCCGCTTCCTGGAGCCGGGGCACAGCTGTCCCTGTGGGGCCTGGCTTGAAGGGCGAACGGCCCCCTGTGAGAGGCACAGCGTAGCCCCAGCTCACTGCCAAGAGCAGCCCCCCTTGCCGCGACCCCTCCGCAGGGCACCTCACCCCAGGAGCTGGGGACTGTTGGCTGTGGGAGATGGCTTGTTTCTGACGCCAGCGTTAGGTTTGGCTGCCCAAAGGAGCTCCGCTGCCAAAGCAGCCGTGTGCTGAGCCTCCCGGGACTGGCCAGCCCAGCACAGAATCCCCGCGCCACAGCATCCCTATGGACCACAGTGCCCATCGGGCAGCTGGTTTTCTGCCCACTGTAACCTCTAGAAAAACAAATAGCAGGGTACTGGAGCAAGTGAAGCACAGGCAAGCCTGTTGCACAGTGGGTTCTTCCCAGGTGTGACATGGCGGCCTGTGTGGAGCGTGGATGGCTGCAGTGGGCTGTTGCCTCCAGCGCTGGCATGAGGAAAGCAGCACTGGGTGCAATCCTGCTCCTCTAAATAGCTTCTCAGCTGCTGATGTTCGTTAACAGGGCTGAGCCGTGGTCCTGGGGGAATGCAGGGTACTCAGCAGCCAGAGCTTTGTGGGACGGGAAGGAATCCCAAACCCCAGGGAACACTTTCCAGGGAAGAAGTGCTTGTGCCCAAATCCCATTTCTAGAAGGGCAGGGCAGTCTCATGTGTGGATCTAGGGTGGCTTTTATTCTTGCCGCAGTAATCGAGAGCTGGGGCTGAAGTCCTGATTTCGGCCTTCCTGCCAACATCCTGGGAGCTAAAGGCTGAACCAACTCAATGTCAGCTCTCTTGACGGCTTTCCAACTGCCCTGGAGCTGCTGCTGGTGTCTTCAGGGCCTTGCCCTGGTCTGGAGACCTGCATGTCTGCTCTGGAGTGGGTTGAGAAGCATGGGCCCAGCCTGGAGCTGGGTCCTGTCTGCACCCTGCTCCCCTCTGCCCCGGCTGGGTGATGGGGAGCAGCTGTGAGCACCCTGGCTGTGTGGGAGCAGCTGCTGTAGAGGTGGCACCGGAGCTGCTGCGGCAGCTCCGTCTGCTCCCAGCCTGCATGTCAGCGTGCCCAGGGGGGCAGGAAAGATGAGGGATGTCCTCGGCAGGGCTGGCTCTGCAGTTTGCCTTGCTGTCCTTGGGCCTGCCACCAGCAGCTGAGCCCCAGCAGCCTCTATGGGAAAAACCCCAGTTCTGCTAAACCCCACGTGGATGATCTTGGGTGAACATAAAGCAGATGAATTCTTCAGGTCATCCTTGTGCCCGGCTGCCAGAGCTGTGATGGACCATGGAGCTGTGCCCCAAGTGGGACAGTTGCTGCAGAACCTGTCATATCCTTTTTTTCCCCCCAAGAAAAAGGTTTCCTGCAGTGCTTTGAGTGTGGAGGGGGTGTTTGGAGGTGCTGCTGTGCCAGGCTAGCAGTGGTGCTGGAGGCTGGCTGGAGTGTTTTAACAGCTCTGCTGCAAGAGCTTGTGAAGGAGACGCCGGTGGTGTAGAGGCGTGGGCAGAGCCGGGTCAGGGCTTGCCTCCTCTTTGGGTCTGCTGCCTCAGTTGTGCCTCTGCCTGCTTGGGTAACCTGCTGCTGCCATTTGAGGCACAGGCAAGTGTCTGTGGTGTGTTGCATGTAGGTTCAAAATTAAGTATTGAAAGAGGCCATTTTACCTCTGCTGGATAACACAGCTCAATCTGGCTGCCCTCTCAAAACCTGCCAGCTTGGTTCCCGGGTGCCCATAGTTTAGCTCGAGAAATAATGCTGCTTTTGTTTCAGAGGGGGAGAGAATAAGCTGCTTGTTGCTTCAGCTTGCCTCAGGAGGAGTGTGGTAAATCCCTAGCGTCTAGTCTGGCTTTGCCTGATAGCTGGAGTATGGAGGTGTTGCTGATGGAAAGCTAAGCGCAGCGTGGGAAGTGCTTTGGCTTAAAACGTGTGAGCTGCCACCCAGCTGCCTTCCTGCAGAGAGGCCCCAAGGTGCAGCGTCTGCTCCCGCCGGGGTTGGTCCAGGGCAGCTGGCTTTCCCAGGCTCCGGAGCAGGAGGGGAGGCTGCCAGCTCAGGGCAGCGCTGTCTCTAGGAGAGGTATGCAGCTCACTCGCACATCCTGTTAGATAAGCATTTCTTTTAACGTGCTTGCTGGGTAGGACCAACGCCTACCTTTCAAAGCTGCCATCGAGTTGACACACCACTTGTGCTGTTGGCAGGATTTCATCAGGTGAAGACAGTGCTCTGGCTCTTCCTCCCCCCCAGGAATGCCCACTCCTGGCCGAGGCTCCAGGCCCCCAGACTCCCCCCTCCCAGCGGAGAGCATCACCACAGCATCACACAGCTGCCGAATAGGCTGTCCCAGCCCATGCATCCACCCTGATCCTCTTTCTCTGTCCCTCCACCTGCCTCTGAGGCACCAGGGCTGGCTGAGCCCCGGCTACTGGCAGGGGACGTCCCCTTGCTGGTGGGCTGGGGGGGGAGGGTGCAGCGGGATGTTGTCTCCAGCCTGGGTTTCTATTCCCCAGCTATAAAAACTTTTAGGGCATTTCTTAAAACTCTCTGAACTAGCTTCTCTGCCCTGTATCAATCTGGAGCTCCTGGGCTGAGCCTGTATTGTGCCATGCCACCCCCAAGCAGCCAGCTCTGGCTCCTTCATCCCACTTAGCCCAGATTTTCTTCTAAATAGGTCACTTGTTAATTGAGGGCAGGTACAAAGTTTCTCTGTTTCTCCTAGTCCTCCTAGGCTGGACAGACCCACTTCAGGAGCTGCGAGACTGAGTGAGGAGGCTGAGTGATGAAAGGCTTTCTGGCTGCTGCAGCTCACGCTGGAGTCTTCAGCTCCAGGACTTTGGTTACTGGTGTGTGAAGCTGGTGAGGGTGGGTCTGGGCTGGCTCTCAACAGCCGTGCAAAAGCCTGATCCTTGCTTATTTGCAGGAAGAAGACAGTAAAAGCAGGAGTCTGGGTTATGGCTCTTGGGAGAGAGGGAGGAGTGCTGATCTGGCAGGATGGTGCTGTGTCCCTCACCATGGTGGAGGGGAAAGGAGTGCTGCTGTTCCTGTCCTTGAAAGAACTGCTCGGCACGGGGCCACCAGTGCCAGGCCAGGTGCTGGGGGAGGTGACAGCCAGGGTGCAGACCCCAGTGAGGGCTCAGTGCTGGAGGGGGGACAGTGTGAGCTTTGCTGTTTGCTTCCCTCGTGGCGTGTTGTTGCTGTGCTGCGCAGACCCCGCAGGTGCCCCTGCTGTAAGGGGATCCCAGGGCAGCCCAAAGGGCCCATCCCAGCAGCTGCCAGCCCCAGCTCTCAGCCTCTGTATGTGTGTGTTTAGCTTTCCTGCTCATCTCCATGTGAACGAGAGTGGATGGAGCGAGCCAGCTGCGGCCCCTCGTTCCCAGCTGGGAGCACAGCCACGGCTGACTTGTGGCTGTGGGACTTCTTGTTGCCCAAGGAGGGGTCTGCTGGCCATGGCTCAGGGTCCCATGACCCTAGCTATGGCATTACCCTGCTCCTGAGTGGTCTGGGGTGGCTAAAGCAGGCCCGAGCTGTTTTCTCCCGCACGGGAGTGGGGGTTAGTGGGGTTAGTGCAGCCTTGTGAACCGCTGCAAAGGCTTGGGCCACTTCCCCAGTGCAGGAGGCGAGATAAAGTCAGAGCCCGGCTCCTGGCACCGGTGTCAAAGTGCGCCTTGAATCAATATTGGTCTGTAACAGCCTGTGGGCGATGACGAGGGGAGCAGCGTGGGCAGCTGCTGCTGCTGCCTGCCCTCCGGGGCTGAGCCTGTGCAGTGAGTTGTGTGCGGTCTCTGCTTCCAGGGCAGGGCCAGTCCCGGGAGGATCAAAGCCGGTCCTCGTAACAGGCCCGAGGGAGAGGCGGTGGGAGACTGCGCTGCCGGCAATCGGCTCAGCCCGCCTCGTCCCTCTCCGGGCACGTTTGGCTTTCCCGGGCTGCTGGGGAGAGCAGGGCAGGGCAAGGTGTCCCAGCCTGGGCGCTGGGCCGGGTGGCGCTGGGGCTACTGGGCCTGCTCGCTGGTGCAGCAAGGGCCGGGAGCTGCTGATGGAGGGGCTTTCGGGGCTGTGTCAGTGCGGGGTGAGCGGGCAGGGCCGGGGCGGCGGGGGGCTGGCAGGGCCCTGCCTGTGTGGTGCGGGGCTGGGACAGGGCCGCGGAGCTCCGTCCCCGCCTGCTTTGGCACCGCAAGGTTCAGGCGCGCCGGGCGGGCCTGGGAAACGCCGGCCGCCGTCGCGACCTTCCCGGGTGCCGAGTCAGCAGGGTGGGTGTCTGCGGGTGCCGGGCGGGCTGAGCCGCGCCCCCCCGCCCT
>Ga0065711_1027768_pt1 | contig 46096 bp, 23 predicted proteins | sample Hoacrofraction12_FD_59098 | JGI IMG/M metagenome (GOLD analysis project Ga0065711, IMG submission 59098) | Hoatzin crop microbial communities from Cojedes, Venezuela - Epithelial fraction 12 v2 (version 2) | ecosystem: Host-associated > Birds > Digestive system > Esophagus > Crop | place... | reverse complement strand
AGGAGAGGAGAGGAGAGGAGAGGAGAGGAGAGGAGAGGAGAGGAGAAGAAAAAGAAAAGGAGCCATTCTTTCATTTAGTTAAAGAAAAAAATTGTTTCCTGCTAGAAAAAAATTGTTCCTGCCAAAAATGGGCACACATGTGTATGTATCCATGTCCTTTGGTTAATATGTGAGAGGTTAGTTATGTTGCATTGTAATTGTTTCCCCAAACGGGTGATACCAATTGTTTCATGAAGTCAATGAGAAAATTGCCAGTTTCAAGAAACTGATAAAGTGTGACAATTGATTCTCTGAAACATTTGTCTCACAGTTACACGGCACATTCTTAGCAGGATCGGGAACTTGTCAGACAAGAGGCAAAGCTCATGATATTGACTGTGTTGTGAAAGAATTTGTTTGCATGAATCGGATTCCCAAACTGACACTTGCTTAGTGTGTTCTTGAATGCAGAAGAAAAACAATAATCATTTCCTGGAAGCTGCGTTCTGGTAGGTAGACTGCTTATTTTTAATAAGCTAATGGAAAAATATATTTGATTCATAGAAACCCCCCAAACTTAGCTGTGTTACCTTTAAAGCAGATAATGAAACTGCTGACAGAGTTGGTAGAAATAACTCGGTAAGTTATTTGATTAAACTAGCATACTATAATCCAAACAGAAGTGATGAATGTTATACATCTTTAAGGATATACAGTTGATATATGTCAAAGACTCCAATAGCCACATTTTCAGCTTATTAGCTCTACAGTCATTCTATAGTATAGGGATAAATCTACTGTGGAGCATGAAAAGAGCGTTAGTGAAGAGAAATAAACCAGCAAGGATTTGGGGAGGTGCATTTGTAGGAGGAGAAAGAGGTTGTTTGCCTGATGCAATTTGGGAAACTAGTTTGAGCAGTCAGCAGTGAACTAAGGATCTATGAAACCAAGGCAGTGCAGAGGAGACAAAACAAACAAACAAAATAATATATACAAGTTTAGGAATAGAAAGAAAACATAATGAAAAAGTTATGTCCTTGATAACGAAAGAAGAGAATTAGAACTTGATTTTATTTCCTCGTGACAGACTGGAGGAAGAAAGCAGACAAAACTGAAATATGAAGAAAACGATATGAAAAATGTAGCTGGAGACTCTTCTGCAAGAGCTCTGTATATTAACTACAATACTGCAAAGAACACAATCTCTTGATTCAGGACTATCAAAAACATTAAAATGACTGTTCAATTATTTGATTTTTTTTCTGCATTTGCTTTCTTTTGAATTCGATTTCATGCTTGACGTGTGTCTGAGAATGCCCGTAGGTAGACAACAAAATATCTTAATAACCTCTAATGCCACAAGTGAAAGCATGCAAGATTGGTCAGAGTTTCAGGTAAAATCCAAGAAAAGAGAGCCAGAATTGTGCTTTTAACTTTACAAACCAAAAAATATTCACATTTCTCAAAAAGCAAAATGGATAAGCAGAAATGGGTATTCCTGTGTGAAAGTAGCTCGAAATTGTGGTTAATTCACAGTTCACCATAGCTGGGCAAAAAGCAAACTGTAGAGTTTTCTGCAAAATATATGCTACAAAAGCAGAAGTCAGATAAATCATCTATATTCTCAGAGGCTACTTTGTATGTCCTACAGCTTAGCAAAAGAAACAGTAATTTGCATAGACTGTTCTTGCATCTGCTGTTTTTGTGGGAAAAATGTATTGCTCTGAAATAATTCCAATATATTGCAGCCTGTGTGAGTCATGTGCAAGTCATTAAAGTCAGAGCCTGTCCATTATAAACCCATCATTATTGTCTAGGCCAGGGTTAAAAAGAAAATGTCTGGTTTATGATTCCACTCACTTTTCTCGATCTATATCAGTTCTTGCAACCAGAAAAGAAGTGCTTGAGAACTGTCAATTCTTTGCAATTTCCAAAACCTTGGTTCAACATCTATTAGCATCTCTTTGAAGACTCTCTTGGCCAAAATACTATATTTGCACCTGGCAGCTCTCACAAAAGTTTAAAGTAAAGAAAGAAGTGTAGCTGCAAAATAGTACATACACAACTCTAACTTTCAGCACAGAAAATGCCATTTCCCTGTCTCTGAGAAGGTTTGCAAGATTCAGAAATTCCGTTTACAAAGAGGGTCATACACTCTGTAACTTCATTACTATTTTAGGCTGAGGAGAAAACAAAATCAAACCAGAAAAAAAGAAGAGTGACATGCTTATGAAAGAGCACGGGACCATATCTCTTGCTTGAGGAAACCTATTTTTCATCTGCCATCAACATGGGCTCTTTCACTTGGCTTGCTCTATATTTTTCACAGAGCTCTAACAACTACTTTAATGTCAACGTTCATTTAAGGCCTGTATAAAACCATCTGTCTCTTCCCATAGATTTTTCAATCCCTAAATGACCTCCAGATAGTTTTTAGAAATTTTTTCTTTTCTCTGTAGTGTCTTTGGAATTGCCAGCCTGGTGCCTTGAAATATCTCCCTCCTCTCATTACTGAGGCCTTCCAATTAACTGGCAACTGGAAATATGGTGTCCTGTACATTAGTCTTAATTACTATTGTGGGAACTCATTCTCAGCAGGAACTCTGTGAGTCAAAACCTACATTTTGTAAGAACTCAGTTGCCTTTTTAAGCTGGTAGCATATAGGTAACACAGCCCTTGATCTTGCTCAGAAGGGTTGTGATTGTTGGTTTAGTTTTTGTTTTAATGTCAAATCACTGCCAGTTTTATATTCAGTTTGCAAAATGTATTTTGGAAGGTGGAAAAAGTGATCTGTGTGTGAAGCTGCTTTTGGCTATGGCAGGAAGTCGTTAATGGGCAGTTTCAGCGAGTGCTGGCATCCCATAAACAACAAGTATTTCCATGAATGTCGAAACTAATGAAGCCTGTGGATTTGTCTTGTGGTTGGATTCCCAGCTGCTTAATAACCTTGTCCAGACTTTTCCTTCGACTGGAGCATTCGTAATGCCCCCTCTTATGTGGTTTCTCTGGTGTCTAATAAAGGCTGAGTTCATCTTGCAACCTTTCCTCAGTGAAGAGACTAACACCGTCTCTCTTCTCCACACAAGTACCCAGTTTCACAAACCTGATATAATAACTCAATATCTTTGAGACAGCGGCCTCTCTGTCAGACTTAGCTGAGGCTGGTCAACAGTTTCAGAAGTTGTTGGATTAAGAATCAGGAGAGCGAGTGATACATGTACCATATGTACTTAGGAAACCAGGCACACTGTTCTGTTTTGGGGCTTTTTACATCAAGGAACTGAGGCCACAGTCTTCAAGTCTATTTGTTTACGCATGTCCATCAGTTTTAGATAGTGAGTAATAAGTTAGCAGCCCCTGGGATTGACTATACGATTGTAAGAGGAGTGTGTTGGTAACCTGCTTGAACTATCCATGGCCACTTCCCATAGGACAGACTCTGTAATTACCCTGAAATTTTCTGTTCCAGGCGTCTTGCAGTATCGGCTGCCTGGCAGACCACTGTTCTCAGATTGCTTATGCTAACTAGATTAGCCACAAGTTTTTCTACAGCAATTGCTTTTCTGATGACTACTTGCACCCCTTTTCTGTTGGAAAGAATTATTGATGAAGACTGATACCTCAGGGAATATCTATATATGTTTCATGCTACTTCTGGCATGTTAATTCTATTATCATGTATTGACATTTGTGCTTGTTCAGTTTTGGCCCAGTAATCATGTTCCTACCTCAATTTTTATGTGAGTCTTTTCAGATGGTCTCTCTTAGATCAAAGCCAACCTCTATGCAAACCTTCCTACTCTACATCAGAACCAATCTGCAGCACTTTGTGGTGAAACACCTCATGCCAAACGAAATAAATGTGGCAGTGAGTGGCAAACATAAAACAGGTATTTAAGTGTACGCTAATACATACTCTGTTTTGCTAACAGAGTCTGACAGAACCCTACAGGTACAAAAAGGAGAGAAAAATATTTAGCATAATTTCACCTAGAATTTATTCCTCTGTAAACAGCAGAAAGCATTCCCTTTTATATGGTTACTTATTTTTGCTATGTGAAGCATTACTTCAGTGAAGTGTTTCATCTCTGCTTTAAATGTGAAAAGTTGTTCCCTCTATTTGTCCCATTGCTCCCTGAGGAAAAAGCAATTCAAAAGTTATTTTAGCATATGTTTTACATGGCCTCTTGCTGGGGTCATAAACTCTGTTCCAGCATGACCCTTTCAGCTCTGCTCTGCAAAGAGCTTCCTTTTGCGTTATGTATTAAATATCTTTAAACTCTTCCTCAGTTGTTCTCTTCTCCTGAACTTCAACTGAGATCAGACTCTTGATGAGAACAAGAACTTGCTATAATTTTAAAGTCAGTAATGGGTACTTTAAATAGAATACTATTGCAAATTACTTGCCTCATGGAGACAGAGGTAGGGGCTTAAAGTAGTTTCTTTAACTGCTGATAGTCTTTCCTTCAGTGCTCCATTACTTTTTGGAGCACTACACTGTCTTGTGTGTCTTTGTCCGATTAAAATGGACAAAGTGTCCCGTTTACTGTCCGTTCTCCTGTCAGTATTGGCTTTGGCTATGATGGCGACTTTTTTCTGAACTAAAGGTGTAGTTGTCATTCTGTATTGCTGTATGTATACCAGCATGCTCTGCTAGTACTTGCAAATTCTTGCAAAGTGATATAGTTCACTGAAGTTCCTGTATCTTATATTAGGACTAACAAGCCAAGCTTAGCTTGTGTTATTTACCGCAGCATGTGCTGGTTTTTTGCAGGCTTACTTTGACCTCCACAAATCTTCCTGCCTCAAGCTTCTTTTATCAGAACTGTATCATCTGAGCATTGTCTGTTCTCTACAACCATTGTTCTGGACAAAATAATTTCTTGCTAGCAAATTCTGGTTATTTTGTCATTAACTAATTTTAGCCTGCCTGTTGCACTTGTGCTCTCACGCACTCCCTCTCTCAGATTTGCATCCCATGTCCCCATTAGAACTTGGTCCTTTATTAGGTCCTGAATTACCTTCCCAAATTATCAGTTTGTCTTTTCTGCTTTTGGTTGCAGACTCCATTTTCCTAAAGTCTTTCTGTACTCTTTGTGGATATTTACATACCTTAGATTAGATGACTAATTTGGAAGGCTTGTGTCCTGCAGCTTCCTATACAGTCAGTGAAGAGAGAGAGAAATTCCTTATGAGGACAACTGCAGCATTTAAAGCGGGCTCTCAATTACCCCTTAAGGAGTCTCACACTCCCAGGCCTTACCTTCCTCTATCTTTCCATTAATAATCTACAAAGACTACCCCTCAATTTAGCTACCTAATTTATAAGACTAAATTTAGGCAGTCTGAGTACTCCTAAATGCTCAGTAATGTATTTTTTCATGTGTTTTGTATCTAGATGCTATAATATTACATTTCTAAAAGTTTTATAGCTATCTTTTTCTGCTTGAGCTAACCGGAAGTTATTAAAATCATGCAATACTGTTACCCAAAATAAAGCGACCTCCTGATCAATCCTCCTGGTTTTGCTGGCATCCACTGATTTAACCTACCCAAGCTGTGCTCTGCACTTTAGCTCTCCTGCAGAGCTTTTAACGGCTCCATCCCTTTACTGAGGTTATTTTCTTCATTTGTATGACTGCTCCTGGTATCACATCCCATAGTTAAAAAAATCATTCAGAGCCAAAGATCTGACAGAGCCCTGCTTCATTCAGTATCTGACTCGGACTGATCAGCACGGTCTGCAATAAGTCTCTGAATAATGTCAAGTGTCCACTTGCAGCTGGCTCATGTCCCAGCTTCTCAAAAAACACACTTATTTAGAAGCAGTGTTTCTCCAAAACATTGGTATTATAAATCCAAATATATTCTTCAGAGCAAATCTAAAGAAAGGTCCAGAACAGAAAAGTCATAGCCTTTGAAGCCTGTTCCAACCTCAGCATGCCAGTTTCTGATGGTATTAGTCTACATTCAGCCATAACTAATAACCGTAATCAAAGAGAAACAGAATCATAGGGTGAACTGTGCAAAGCAGATTCCTAAAGCACTTTAGCCAGATGGCTGTGCTAATCCATGAAGACTAATTTATAAAACAAGACAAAAATATTCCAATGTTAAAAAACACATTGTAAATAAGGGTACTAAATAAGGATGCAATTTTATTGAAAATTATGTAGAGTTCCATTAAATTATTTTCCATGCTTCAAAAGATGCAGAAATAACGCCTATTTACCCTAGCATCACCCGTGCAATTATAGCTTCTGAAGATTTGCATCATTCATACTCACGGCAAACAGTTATTGAACAGGGAGCGAGATGTTTTGAGTATGGAGTTTTATGCTTACATCTTGCAGACAGTTTATTGAAGAAAAGAAGATTTTATTTTAAACATTTTTAGTTAGCATTTCAATGAATCTTTTATGATTTTTCAAATTTGAATAATTCGCTGCTGACACGCAGTACCACCTACAGATTTAAAAGTACCTGATACTATTGTTCTTTGTTATTTAAAGTACTACAATATTTAGGTATCTTCATCATGGATCAGAGTTCTAATGCTTTAGGTACTTCAACAGATGGGAGATACTAGTTCCACTTTTCATATTTGTACAATAGGTACGATGGAGTACTCTGTAACAAGAACTGCTTTCATTTGAACCATTGAAATGGTTTTGGCACCAGTCTAAGAACAGGAGGCATTTTAAATTGGTATTGCTAACCTGTGAAATCATTGATTTAAATAAGAAACTTGTTCTTGAATCATGCATACCTACAAAAATGTACAACACAGTATCAGAGTCCCATATTTGGGACTTTGACAAAGTTTTGGGTGAAGCTTATCACTGTTTCTCCTCCTGCAGAGTGCTTTACTGGTGATATCATTTTGAAACAGATTCCCAGTTCTTGAACTATATTGGTATAATGTGGGTTCTTGCTGTTTGTTAGCCAGCAGATTCATCGGTATTTTATGCTATCACGGCCCTAAATAATATTAATATAGGCTACATCTGGAGGTGGATACACGTCAATGTGAAAGGACAAAGTGCTGATAAGGAGAAAGTAGATCTGAAGGATAAACAAATATTTTATCTTCAGTGGCATTTATAGGCCAGAGTGTCTTTCCTCCGTTCACCAGAATTAAGTACAGCAGAATTAAGTAAAACTTCATTATACGAGTTAAAAGAATACAACCACCTATGAAATTACGTGTTAGAGGAAAATAGATCATACTGAATCTGGCACACCGCAACTCCATGCAACCAGTAGTGAGGACAGACTGTGCTGATCCGGTGCAGGACATCACCAGAGAAGTGTCCTGGCCAGCCCCTGCTTTCCATAGAGCATCTTTTGGAAGCTTTAATGCTGCTAGCTGGAGGATTTTCTACACCAATCACAGCAAATGTAATTATCTATGATCCCTACACAGGCCTGACAAAGAATCATGCTTATATCCTCTTTCCTTAGAATAGCCATGAAAAGTTCAAGTGGAGTCTGCAATGCATTCTAGTTCATGTAAAAAATCGCTATGGAATGAAGAAAGTGATCTAAAGTCCCCAGAAAAACAATTAAGAAAAGCTTGATGGGGGCAAGAAAAAATTCTGATTTAAAAAGGAAAGGGCTGGACCATGTCTGCCTTTGGATTACGCAGCAAACTGAAGGGAACACAGAGTGAGCAGTAGATAAGTAACCAGGATCTTCTGAAGGGATGATGGTTTGCCAAAATTTGAGACTTAAGACAGTTACTCATCTTGTCTGCAACATAACAGCAAGACTGAAAGCTGCTTTTGAGCTTCAAATAGGTTTTATACTGTTTGAAAGGACTGTTCACAATGATTTCTCTTGCTTATACCATATACATATTGAGGAAATTAAATAAGATTTCTTAAGACATTCATCTGAATAAGTCTATAATTGCCTTGAATTAAAAGTGTTTATGAGGTCCTGAATACAATACTTCATCTTCACAAACTGTAAGACAGAGTGAGAGTTTGAAAGCAATTAGGAATCTCAAGACAGAAAGCACTATCGAAGTCCAAGGCATTCTTCACATTCTTCATTGTGCAGCTATCCACTACTGTAAATCAACACCAGTACATTGAAGTCAACGGAGTAATTGAAGCAACATTGATTTTTCACAAGCTGCAAAGCTGACCCAAAGCATTTCAGTTTTATTCAGGTTTCTTTAAAGAAACATAGTTGTATTTTTTCTCTTCTCCCCCTTTATTGAAGTTAAAGAAAGTAAATACCAAAGCTATCATTAATTGTTTAGAATAGAGCACGAGAGGATTAAGAATATTAATATTAAGATATTTTTTCAGCCTTTCGTGTATGTAATGTTTCTATTCCTGTTTCTGAACCAGATTGTAATTTCAATTATGGCAATGTGGTTATGGAGCAGCATTGCTAATGAAATACAGCGCTATTACTGAGATAAACATCTGACTGACAGTATTTTACATGCACGCCAGTGATAAACTTACATTGTAGCAATTTTTCATGTGGGAAAATTTTGCCAGAATACCTTAAAAAGATATTTGTGTAGTCATAGAATCATGGAATTGTAGAATCATAGAATGGTTTGGGTTGGAAGGGACCCTATAGATCATCTAGTTCCAACCCCCTTGCCATGGGCAGGGACACCGTCCACTAGACCAGGTTGCTCAGAGCCCCATCCAACTTGGCCTTGAACACTGCCAGGGAGGGGGCATCCACAACTTCTCTGGGTAACCTGTGCCAGTGCCTCATCACCCACACAGTAAAGAATTTATTTCTAATATTTAATATAAATCTACTTTCATTTTAAAACCATTACCCCTTGTCCTATCACTACACTCCCTGATGAAGAATCCCTCCCCATTTTTCCCGTAGGCCCCCTTGAAGTACTGGAAGGCTGCTACATCTGCATTTGTTTGTCATCAGAGTGAAAAATATATGCAATGGATTAATGAGGGCGAGGGAAGTTCCTACATGTACCCAATAAAATACTGTTCTTGTTGAAAGTAAACCTTTGAGTGTTGATTGTTTGTTCATTGTTATACAGGGTATGACAGATAACATTGGGGTAAAAACAGGTCTTTTGGATTACCTGAACTTAAGGTACTCATTTTGAGCTATCACATTTCCAAAAGCTAAAATGGTGGAACAGGAGGGAGAGGAGGACATCCTCGTAGCAACACTGGAAAGGGTGGGTGGGGAACAATGCTGTTGATGTCTGTGCTTCCATACCTGTGCCTGCTTTACAAGGTGGTAGGGACATGGGCTGCCACTGAGTAACCCTGGTGACTCTTGATCTGCAGCATGCTGTGCTCCCCACGATGCCCATCACATCCCCATCCCCTAGAGTAGTCCTCCTAAGTTGCAAGTTCTCATTCTTCACAAGTCTGCACACCCCAATGTGTTATTGCAAGCCTCCTCCTTTCCTGACTTTTCTCAAACACATGCTACAGTCCCTCACTCCTCATACCATGCTACCAACCCACGTCCTTTCTGCTACGATCAGGCTCCTCCACCTTGGACTTCTCCCTTTACTGCACACCTTATGGCTCCTCCTTGGGTCCAGCTTCCCCAAGAGGCTCCGATATGTGTCATGCCAGCATAGCCTCCTTCAGCTCTTCCCAGTCAGCTGCTGTTTCTGCTGTCCTTCTGCTTGGCATATGTGCTCCTGTGTCTATCAGCACACGCTGAGTGCCCTCCTGATTTCAGCACCTTGCCTACAAAATCTTGCCTGTGGTAGATGAAAAAAATCCAGGTATGGGATGTATTTACTGAAAATCCACTTGGATGGGACTCTGAAGAAAAAAAATTAAGCTATGTTCAGAAGAAGAGCCCGCAAGTGTGTAATGGCCCTACTACTGTCTCAAAATTGTCATTGTATTGATACATTATTTGTTTGAACTTAGCGTTAAATATGGGGAATAGTCTACCATTAATTTATCACACCGGACATGGAATAACCTCAAGCAATAGGTCAAAATAAAAGCATTTGTTTGATCCTTATCCACAGTCAGACTGAGTTACCCCATGGAAAATATCCTGTTTTGAAAGAACGGGTCAGATTTTGAAGCATGTAAAGCAGTCACTTACGAATCTGTATAAGGTGCTTCACCAAATATCTATCTACCCAAGCCATGTCAAACTGCCTTCATACAGATCCTGTAAATGACTCGAGTCGTATCCTTTTATTGCTAAAGCAAATGAACTGAGGAAGAGACAAAGAACGCAGAGTAGAATAGGGAAGGTCGGTGGTGCTCTCTTTACAGTGACAATGAAGCATGCTCAGGTGGAGGTACCAAAACAGGAGTGGTGGTGGCGGCGGTGACTGGAAGGAAGGATACCACAGTACTGCCTTGCAGTAGCATGCGATTCATAAAGCAGCAACGCATGAAGAGGAGGAAGGGTGATTCACCTGAGAGATTGCCACTACTTGGTACTGCAGCATCTCTCATTTCAGGGATCTGAGAGGATACATCTACGCTGCAACCTCAGTGCTGCCCTGGGTGCTGCTGCACTTGCAGTCTCTGCAAGCAGCAGGTCTGAGAAATAGGAGCTCAGGTCTGATCAGCTGCCGTGGAAATACAGCCAAAAAGTATTACAACACCAGGTTTGGGTATCTTTTTGAAAGAGGAATTGTATTTTTACCCCACTTTCATTGAAAAAGAGCTGAGGCACAGACAGCTTACCTGCCTTTCTTAAACTCAAAATATAAATAAGAGGCTAAGCTTTCATTAAAACCCAGATACTTTCTTAGTTGTGTACCCTCACTACTCAGAAATTACCTGTAAGAATCTATATTGCCTCAGAAGTCCCCTGAATTAACTAATGAGCAGCAGCAGCCAGTTTAGATCTCTCCATTCAGCTCTGCCTAACTAGGAACTTTGTATATTTTAAAACCACATTTCAAAACAAATAACTGCAATTTCTAAAACTGTATTTCTGTATTGAGCTATAGCACTATATAACTCAAACATAATGTCTGCTGACACTTCTGCATTTCATATACACAAGAGTATCAACCCTAGTAGGTAAAGAGAGCTGCAGGAGTAATTGGTAGTATCAACTTTCAAGTAGGTTGGTTGAATCTAACAAATCATGAGAGAATTTATTGAGTCAGCAAGCTGGTAAGCCTAACAAGTGCAGGTTCTATTATTTCCGTGCCTGGCTCTCAGAAAGACTGAAAGGAGGAGAGGAAGCAATACAAGATACATCGGCAGAGCTGCGCTGCTGATGAAGAGGATACCAGAAATCTTACTCAGCAGTACCGAGCGCTTGGATGCCATCTGTCTCTCCTCCTCAGAAGACATGGAAGACAAAGGGGTGGGAGGGCTCTGGATAACCCAGCCAGCTCCGGCGATTCACTGCCGCTCCTGGTCTACAAATGGAGGGTTCAACTCATCTCTGATTTGCACGTGTGTCTGAGGCACAGAAAGAGGGATTTTGCTTAGAATGGTTTTTGCAGAACCCATCAAAGCTAGTGCTAGGAGGGGGGCATTCCTTCGCTAGGTGTGCTGGGTATGGAGAAGCAGGAACTGCGACATTGTGTTGCGCGCCACATGTGACATGCTTAGTGTATGTCAGTGTGCCATTGTCTGCCTTCGAAGATCAATCACGTCTTGGTGAAGGGTGTCCCTGGTTTATACTGATTTAAGGACACTATAAAAGTAAATTAGGCAGGACTGGAAGCCGAGGAATGCTTTTTCCAATTAAGAATGCAAGAAGCAATTAGTTAGGCAAATTGTAGTTGGAATATGGCCAATAAAATAAAATTCTGTTTTTATGAGAAGCAGCACAGGATCCTTAAGAGCACAAGTCTAATCTGAAAAAAGGAAAGGAGATGGAATAACTGCTCTTTTTTTCTTGTCTTAGTAACATTCTTTCATTTTCTCAATTTTTTTGCTTATAAATTACTTAATTATACTCTCTATTCATAAACATTCTACTATACACTTGCCTGGAAGTCTAATCCTACAATTGTTACTGCAAATTAACAGAAATATGATTTGAAGGGCTATACATTCAGACCATAAAATATCAGAAGAAATCCTTTCATCGGGAAATTAAACATGTCTTAGTGAAGTCAGTACAGGTCCCATAATAAACACGTATATTCTAATATAAATACAAAAACTCCAAATGTGAATTTGAGGATTGGTTTAATTTTTAAATCTGAATCAGGCAGTTTTTGCTTCTCTCATGATTACAAAAGCCAGAGAAAACAAAGGTGTCATTTTTGACACAGATGTAAATTTTTGTTGTGTTGGACATTTTTTGTTGTTTGCAAAGCACATTTTTGTTGCATGGAGTGTAGGCGAATTTCTGAACAAAATGAAGAGGGAAGCATAATCATAACAAGCAATATTGCCTGAACCCAATAGGGCCACCATTTATTAGAAAAAACCCTACGATAATGTACTGTACAGGCAGATAAAGGTTTTTTGTTAACAGGAGAGGTATGAAAGCAGAACAAAGAAAACTGACAGGAGAAGATGATTTTAACTTCTAACTGTATGTGTAAATATATATATATGTGTGTGTGTTCTTGAGAAAGAAAGGAAAATATTCCGTTGGATGGGTTTACAAAGGGAAGAGCTGGAAGAAGAAATTTTCATTTTTCTTTTGTAATCTAGATAGTGTAAAATTATTCTGTCTTCACAACCTCAAGGCAAGAAGACAGCCTGCTTCCCTAGCTATAAAAACCAATCTGTCAGATTTCTTTAAAGGAAGTCACAACTGATTTCTCATGAAATAAAAAGTAGGAGGATTAGAGCTTTCTGGTGACAATGAAATCTGCTCAAAACTTTTACAGTGAAACCCAGAGCTCCAGCGAGGTCCTGCTTGAGGCATTGATCCTGCGATAAAAGCAGTTTAGATTCTGCAGGTTCAGGGCTTGAACTGCCAAATATTTAGAACTCCTTATTTATCTGGATTTCAAGTTTTGCAAAAGCACCTATGTTTGAATAGAGCTGAAGGTTAACAAAATTAAAACAACCTGCAACATATGATCCCCACACCTTCAGCATCTATGCAATCCTTCTCCTTTGCATAGAAAAGCAGTTGCAAGGCAGGCGGAAAAATATTTTTCCAAAATAGTTCTAAACAAACTGTGTCACATAATGGGTTAAATTTACTATTCTGCCATACTACATGCTCCTGTGTCCAACAGGCATTCTTTTTGTACACTACCTATTTGCCGTAACAGTTAATTTCTTGCTCTGAGGTGGTGCTCGGTTGTTTCCCTCTTGTGGATCTCAGTACGGTCATAGTCTCCCCAAAGTTTTCAAGAGCCCTAAGCTCAAGTTATTGGAGTAGCCTCTAAGAAAATGCATGTTCTTCTTTGGGTCTAAAGCCCAATCTGGTGCCTATGAAAAGACTCTGATGAACTTTTAAACACTGAGCTCAGGTACCTGGGGTAAGGTCAAAGGAATTGAGGCAAGGATCCAGGTTTTGTGCTCAATACCCTTTTGCAAAGGCTGGAGCATAATCTTATGTGGAGCTGAACAAGCTCAATTTGTGCAAGTAGGGTGCAGGGAAATCTTGCAGGATGGCTCACACTTGGCCGTTTGTCAAAACAAAACAGAATCTGTCTCCAAATTAGCAAGTACTTAAGACCAGGAATTTTATGTCTGTATTTGTTTCTTTAGTAGTTAGCATGCTGTGGAAGGTGTGCAAACAATCAGTCCCAAACCTCCCAAATACAGGCAGTTCTCTGTGCCAAGTTATTCGAATTCCAGGATAGTATTTAATTTACCAGTTTAGAGAGATTGCTGTTGTGTTAGGTGCTGGCTAGCACAGAGAGCTAGCACAGCTCTAGCGCAGATAAAAAAGATTCATAGCTTTCCCTGACAGTTGCAGAGAGATTTTAAAGGAACAAAAGGAACAGCAGCCTACAACTACTTCAAGGGCAGTTACAAAGATGATGAAGCCAAACTCTTCTCATGGTTACAGACAATGTAAGAAGAGGCAATCGCCACATAGGTTTGGGTTGGGCATTAAGGAAAATACAGAGACACAGTGGAACCGCTGTCCTTGGGAGTTTTAAGGATTTGGCCAGGCAAGGCCGTGACTGGCAACAGTTCTGCTTCGAGGGGACTTCCAGAGATGTCTTCAACTGGCATTTCTGTGACACAGTGAATTCAGATACCCATTTTCTGTAGGCTTCCTTGCATAATCTTATGCTTTTGGGAATCCCTACTTTAACAGGATTTTAACCTTCACACTGTGTATGAGAGTGGAGATGGAAGCAGTGACACCCGGCAGGAAAGACAGGATGCTCTGTGCTTACCTTGACTGGTATTTTCCAAGTCCAAGGAAAAACATCAAGTAGGTATTTCATTACTGACCGAAAAGATGTGACATGCACATAACCCCCAAAAAGGTAACGTTCAGCAATTTTAACTGAATTGTATTTGGATTTTGTGCATGCATACATAAACCTCAAAATTCAGGATAGGCGAAATCTAAGGGACAGAACCTGATCACATAGAACAGGCTGGTATTTCACTCTTAAAATAAAAACTGTATTTTTCAGATAGATGCATTATACAGATACTAGTCATTGAATTCAGATAGTTACAACACTGCATCTATCCACCCTGTGCAAGTGAGAGAGGACTTTGGTCTTGGAGTAATAACTTTGTTTTATTGTATGTAAATGACATTCGCCGTTTGCTTATTTTAATGGAAGTTTCCAAATCAGCTTTGCTAGTACCTATATTACATTTAGAGATACGTGCACTGCCGTCAAAGAGAAGTTTCCACCCCCTCATCAAGAAGTGTGTGATAATTCACAAAGCCCAAGCATGCAACCTGTCTTCAGCTTGAAGCCATGTCTTTGAAAACAAGAATCTATTTCCAGTTGCAAGAGGAAGCTTTGGTCTGGAGAAAGCAGGAAGACTGGAGGCTGACTTATTTTGCTTGCAGTCAAGTGTAAGAAGTCTCACCGACTGTTACTATAATAGAAACACAGAGAAGGAACGAGGGATGTAGAACTCTGCAAAGTTGCCAGGAGGCCAGAGCTGAGTTTACAGCAGGCTGCTCACCTCTGATCACAACAGACTCTGCAGCAATGCCGAAAAGCAAGCATTCATACCAGACTAAGCAGAATACTACACCTATTTACAAAGAATAACATGCCAAGAGAAATATTCTTTAGAAAATTCCTTATTAATCTTGGTGGTTTAAAGGCATCCTGCACAACTTAAGACGACGAAAAAGGAATTGAGTATGTTGCAGCAGAACTAGAAATTCACCTACCACATTACTAAGTGTTCACTGGAACTTCAAAAGGTACTCAGCCATTTCATAAAATGATGACTCGTGTAGTATAACTTCTGTTTTCTTGCCTAGAAAAGGAGATGTTATTTATAAAAAAGTAGAAGATTGAGGAAGCAGCTTGGCAAGGTGTCCTGTCACATACTTCAGATCAGACTACTCATTTATAATTTATGATTTCATAAGGCCATCCAGTTTATAGTTTCCTTTCTTCCCTTTTCTATCACCAAAATGTGAGAACAGAGACAGAAATAATGAGTCAGAGAGAATCTTTCGCCTCTAGAAATACCCTATCCCTGAAACTAGAAATTGTATTATGATTTTATCCAGTAAAGTAGCACAAGTTAATCAGGAAGTTAAATCATAGAAATATTTTGCAAAAACAAAACCAAAACCCCCAAACCCAAAGCTGGTTACTCAGCCGAGTTCTCCTTTGTTGCAAATTAAACTAATTTCATTTTGCCATTTCCCTTAGCAGAAATGATAAGCAATTATGCAGCAACAGTTTTATCGGGCCCTTTTTTATAAACTTTACAGCCCTTTTTGTGTTAGAAGACATACATCTTTCTTGAATTTTCTTGCTTCTAGACCAAAGACAGCCAGTAGTTTCACCCGCTATTCACAGGTCCTATTTTCTGAGCCTCTTCTTTCTGCTCTTCTCTCTTGCAGCCTCCTCAGAGGGTGCTGATGTAAGCTGGCACACACCTCCTGCAGCAGCCTTTACGGGAGGAGCAGAGCACAGTAATTATATCCTATGTGTTTTATACAACGTTTTTTGATAATGCACCCCAGAATACCATTTCCTGGTCTTGGCGTCACATTGCTGGCTCACATTCCACCTGTACTTCTCTATAACACCACCTTGTTTTCTGCCATGCCTTTTCTCTGCCAGATATTCCCCAATTTGTATTTCTGCATGTCATTACCCTTCTGTTACCACAGCACTTCATACTCACCTTTCCTGCAATATTTATACTGGAGGTGACATCCACATGAATATCATCAGTCAGCCCGACTCCTTTAATACAGAAGAAATACGTGGTAGCTCTTTTAGGAAATACAGCTTACAGGTGTGTGGATGCTTCGTTACATCTGCTAGGGGAAAATGAGACAGGTAGGGCTGCATATGGTGCAAAACATTGCTCAACAATTGTACAATTAAACTGTAGCACGGGTTCAGCAGGCCCGCAAAGCTGGTTTATGCTTGTAGATCATTACCTGGAAGTGAACATACAGGTCTCCTGGAGAACATCACAGAAAGCAGGCCAACTAACCGCACAGTAGATTTATGACAAGAACTAAGGTCTGCATTTGTGCTGCACCCTGTGAAACTGGTGGATTGCGGCAGAACATCAGGGCTGTAGGAGTCATTCGCTAGTGAAAAATGTGCAGAGCTGGTTTAAAACTTTCAAAGTACAAAAGGGAACAAGAATTCAAGCTCAGGCATGACAGTTGCCATATGCTGGGGTTTTTTTTTGTGTAGTCTTTCTAAAAAATACAGGGTAAGTGTAGGGGGTTGGTGTGGGGATACCTCCTTTAGGCGTAGATTGCCCTTATTTGCATTTATGGAAGCCTGTGAAGAACTTCTCCCTGTCCTTCGAGCGCAGATCACCCTGCACAGAGCAACCCTGAGACTCCAGAAACCATTTGTTTCCTCTGTCTGTCCTACCGCTCACCCAGGGAGGCCGTTAAGCTCAGATGGTCAGCATAGTTGCCCTGCTATCTCCACCACCCTGCAGAACAAGGCGAGGGGAATACACTGTAGATAGTCCAGTTCACACATTACCAACGGCACTTTATGAAAAGCTTTTCCCTGCCTGATATCAGAGCTCCTTCTTATTAGGAGGTGGCACTGCCTAAAAATTGTGCTAATTGCAACAATCTAGGCTTTGTTCGCAATTTTTTTGAAGAGGACAGCACACAGGAATGGCAAGGCATTTTCCCAAGGAAACCTGAGGTACCTATTTTCTGTAGCCAAAACAGTTTTGCGTCTGCACAGCTTGATGTGTACCATCATCCTACCTGACAGTTTTTGCCCACTGTAAGGTGTATCTGCGTATCATCTGTTTTTAGTTTACTCATATAAATGCTGATCAATGGGAAAGGTCTGTTACTTCTCTGCAAAACCCACATTTACACAATTGGTCAGCATGGTCTGAAAACTTCATTTAGAAGGAACAGCAACACCTAGGACAGAAAATTAAGGACTATTGGAGTAACAGCCCTTGTGCATTATTGCTATGGGTTTGGGAAATGAAGAGTAAGTTATTTGATAGGGTAATGTAAAATGGAATGGAAAACCATAATGAAAATATTCTGTCTCAACTATAGTCACTCTATTGGTGCATCTGTCAAAAATTATTCACCCCAAATGACAAAACAAGTGGAATTGTCCCCGCTTAAGCATAACTGTTATGTTACATGGTTCATACGCTTTATTCACTGGAACATATACTGGGTTTTCAGAGTCTTCTGTGACACTAATAACTATGTATATGTGTGTATGCACAGATGTACATATTTAAGTATGTACATATAAATAGATATATAAAAATCTATATAAATATAAAACCACAGGCACAACATTGCACTTGTAAAGTGTAGGTAAAACCAGCAGTTTAAAATCTCATAACAACCACACACGTTTTTCACTTAAATTCCTGTGAAGTTGCTTTACTCAAAACTGTTGTCATTATCATTTTTCTGTGAACATCTCTTCACTTCCTTCTGATCCTTGAAGTTGGTATTCAGGTTGAAACACAAAGTATTATGAATTAAATACAAAGCTTGGATGTCACTGAGAGCTTGCAGGAACTCTGGGCCAGTGAAATCACATCCCTTGAATATTCACGTCCTCGGGGGCTGCGTGTGCCTTGGCGTTGAACAGTATCCACAAGTACTTGATTTGCTTCTTTCTTTACAGCCCACAACAGGTTGAAGACACTTGGTCATTGAAACTTCCCTCCGACTCCTTGCTCCTTGTCAGAGGACCACTGATTAACACCTTAGAGGAAAGATTTATCCTCAGAACATTGCTTTTCATGATACTGACTCTCAAGTAGTTCCTCAAGGCTTGGCAAGAAACATATTCCAGGCCAGAGACTCTCAGATAAATTTAGGATTTTTGTACAATGAAAAAAATTTGTATTCTCATCATGATTTCTGCTGCTAAGAGCAAGTGCTGGTGAAACCGAGAAGAATTTAGCTTGTTGATTGTCTGTATGAAGTTAATTTAAAGATAGTAGTTCCAAATATAGCAGTTTATGAAACTGAGCATCACCAGAATGTCACTGTCTCTAAAGAAAGCAGTAAATGAAATTCTTGCTGACATCCGTAAGGCTGCCATTGTAACAATCTAATGGTGTAGTTTAATGGTTTTAATGGGTAGTTTAACAGTAACAGACTGCCGTGGTGGCAGTCTAAGGTGGCCTTGAGACTACTTCGGTAAATGCACGACCTCAATGCATACTGCCTGTAGGTATAAGAGTGAGTGTGAATATGGTGGATCGTCAGTACACCTTGTTCCTGTCAAAGTCACCCAGGATCTCTTAAACCAGATAATCTTTGAGGGGGAAAATGCATGTTGAATGTAGCTGAAATAAATTGCCATTAAAATATTGGAAACAAAGTTATAGAAGACAAATAAAAAACAATAAAATCTTTTTGTAAAATACAGAGTTGCTAAAATACATTCCTGTACGTCATTACAGATCTCAGAGACTTAAGAAACTGGAAGAACAACCCAAAATCTTCTACCCTGAATGTTACCTTTAAGTATTAACTTTCTTCAGCTCACCTGGGTGGCCTTAATCTCTATCTCCAACAAATGCTTCTAGGCATCTTTTTGCACTCTCCACCCATTTGTTCAGCACTGAACAGTCTACTTTCCCAGGTTTTGCCACATTCCTTAATGATCACATATCTTCTTCTTGACTAACTGTTTGCTCATCCTACAGGTACCAGACTATATGAAGATTTTTTCCTGTGTGCCTCCAATTAATAGATGCTGAGCTCAAACTACATCTGCTGAACTACTCTTTGGATTGCTTTGTCAAGCATTATTTAAGTGAGGCATGATAAAATGATTTTGGGTAGGACTCACTTTCAACATCTATCATACTCCACAATGAAAACTCCTTTTGTAGAGGGCAAATATGCAGATGATATTGAACCAATTGCAGCAGCTGTTAAAACAGATTACTTTCTTCAACCTTGCTCCTGTTTTATGCTATCCATCAAACCCAGTGCTCTCCAGTACCCTATCCACACAACAAGACGGACAAAGCCAGTATCACAGCTTACGACTGGCCATGATACTGCTGGCTGACAGACTTGCTACAGATGTACTGAATACCGACTCTCACAGCCTCTGGTCCAGCCCTCGGACAAGGACCTAAACTCACACTATCATGATTGAGTACTCCATCCATAACTTAAATTACTGCAGCTGGGACCGTGACAGCTCTCTGCCTTACTGCTATGGATAAAGACTGCTCTTGGCAAACCAGAAAATCACAAGCAAAACACCCAATCAACTGGAAAGACATTAGTTACTTGTAGGCAAAACAATTTGCTTACTATACTGATAAGACAATCTTTCAGAAAGTGGTCTTATCTCTTTCTGACTACAGCCTGGCTATCTTATCCAAGAGTCCAAAACAGATGACACAAATGTCTCCTTGTATTGTCTGCTGTCTGACACACATCTTTCAGCAGACTTCAAAGTTCAGGGACGTCTTCTGTCTTATCTAGAAGAGTGTCAATATGCAAAACTGGCAAGGCAAACATCTGATCTAGGCCACTGACCTTTGAAAGAAATATACTTTGAACTTCGCCGTTAGTGACACTGCCAGCTCAGAGGAGCAGTAATGCAATGACTGGCTGATGCATCAAGTGTTCTTTATTTGCACCACCATGAAGACAACATTAGCTTGTACAGATACAAACTGGCATGTGAACATAAAAGGAAATTATTTACCTTCAAGCTGCTGTGGTTCTTCTAGATGTCATCAGTGTTGAGGTCACGGCTCACACCCTGTGGTCACTTTCTTGCTCCCTTCATCAGCTTCAGATCTGAGTTATGAAGGAACAAGGAACAGATGGATCCCCCTGTTTTCACCCTTGCTTGAAGGCATGAAGAAGCATAGACCACACAGCCAGCACTTATCAGGTTAAAGGCTCCTCTGTCATGCACAGGAGATGCACGTATGTCTACAGTAGGGTTGTCCTGGACTCCGATGCCTGCTAGATCAATGCTGGCTTTTTGCAGGGAAAGAGTAAAATTCCACAGCTGAGTGAGGGAGGCCCTCTGCAAGAGCAAAATAAATTGGGAAAGGAAGAGAACACTGTCAAAAGGATGTGAAGGATGGGGAGGCAGGGTTTTTGCAGTTTCATGAATGACTCATTTTATTTGGCCCTGCATACTATTGATACTCTCCCCATTTAAAATTTGTACTGAAAGTTCTTCATCAGTAACTCTTTTCAACACTATCTACACTAGTAATAAAGTTTATAAAATCCTAATCTTCCAGTCAGTCTTCGTTACTCTCCATTATTTCTGCTCCCTGGAGGGCAAAGAGCAAGACTATGAGTCCATCTCACACAGTTTTCTTACTCTTTGGACCTCTGTTTTTTTTTTTTCCTCGAGCTGGCATAAGTGTGAGTCATAATCCCTGTTTCTGTTTTCTTTTTCCAGCTGTTCCACGTATGGTAAAAATGACTCACGTGAAGGACCATAAAGAAGTACTTGTGCTTTGCTAAGACGAAATCTCCGAAACACCTTTCCAGTTTCTTTTTCATTTTGCTGTTTTTAAAAGGAATTCGTTACTACTCCTGCCTCACTGGCACAATGGAAAGCTGATGGTTCAGTTTCTCTGTGTGGGTAGATCACTAAACTATGCCAAATCTTACTGAAGTCATAATCTTGGTCATCATCTATGCCATGGAAGCAAAAAGTCAACAGAATCAGTGGATTCTGAGGCTGGCACAGAAGAAACTGGGACTCGATTTATAAGTAAATATTCAAGACTAGCCCTACAGTAAATGAAAGAGTTTGGAAGTATTGTCTTCTTTTAGCTGTCTCAATGTGCTGGACTCAAACTTCCAGCTGGCATTAATTTCTTCTTGATGTCGAGTGCTATTTTCAGTTACTGATGCATTTAGACAACAAAGAGTAAATATCTTTTTTCTTTGTTAATGAGCTTGTCAGCATGATGTAAGGGCTTATTTTTCAAAACTAAGATTTCTCTATATAGTCTCCAAAATGTGTTTTTCAGTTCTGGAGGACAGAATCATATTTCTGTAATCCTTTTATATTTTGTCATCTTACAAATTGCTAGGATATCTTCTATTTATGGACATCCCATAGTGAATAAACTACATGTAACATTAAAAAACCCAAACAGTATTGTGGCCAGCGTCAAAGCCACAGTGAAAAAGAGACAAACTAGAGAAAAAGCAGCATCTGAAGGTGGAAATGCTTCTGGTATGGGCTGGATGGTGAGACAGGAGAAAATGGGGTTTTTTCCTCTATGATAATGTAAAGGTTTATTTCCTTTAGCATTACAGGTAAAGTTGGCACTCCAACACAGAAATCATGGGCTGTAATTTCAGGAAGAAGACTGAGTGCTAGGGATATCAGTTTCTTACAATTACATTCCCTCATGCTTCACTTTCACTGTCTACAAATTGTCAGGGTCTGATCTTTGGTGGATAACAAGTGACTTGCTAGACCACGCTTCTGTCTTCCTGCTCTCTCCTTTCTCCCCAGCCCTAGGATTTATTAAAGGTACCAAGCTGCCTTTCAAAATTTTCTCTGCCTTGCAGTTGTATATAGATCACTTGCTTAAAATCTTTAATCACAGGGGCCATAAAAAACCAAGCTTTTGAAAAATATTAATGTTATGTTTGTTCATAAACATGTTTTATATGAGAACAATGTTTTTCAGTTAAGAACTATTGTTTAAGTTGCAAAAGAAATACTTTGGTGTTGAATTAAGGCTGTCCAGCCTCCTGCTTCTTCCCTGTTTCATTCATACCATGCCCATGGGAAATTATTTCCTTGGGTTCAAAATGGTACAGTCTTAGCCTTGATGACAATTTATTTTTCTTATAGGAATATACTTCATTTGGTACATGGCCAGATAGAGCTGAATGAGTGAGCAGCTATTCAATAGACTGTTTTCTTCTTGCTTAGCATAAAGCCCCAAGGTCTATTAACATCAGCAGCCAAACCCTAGTAAAAGGACTATTATAAATTTTCCCAGGGGTTATTGCTGGCAGTCATCCCTACAGTATCTTGGTGAATAATCAGCATGCTCTGACCTAGGAGAAGACTTTTAGGCCTGGCGTTTTCTGGCTACTTCACATTACAGTGTCCCATTGATTTCCAATGCAGCCGCGAATGCTGCAGCACTTTCACACATCAGGCTTCTTAAACAAGGTACTCAGAAAATTAAGAATACAAATTTGCAACTATCTATGAAAAAAGTGATTTAAGTTACTTACCTCACAGGAATGTGCTGTATAAATAAGATCAACTTACTTGGTATTGTATTTATCTTTTACAGATAATTAAAAAATAGTGAACTTGAAGTTAGTCAAATTCTCTCCCCTTCTCTCTGTTCACCTGACTGCTTCTCCGTTCTGACAATGCGTGAACCTGCCGGGCAGTTTCAGCCCAGTTTCACAGAAGGTCAGTGATGTCAAAGATAAATTAACTGTCTTAAGATTGTGCACACTAGGGTAGAGGGGAGGACCCAGAATGGGCTCAGACACGATATGGGCAGCCATTTGCTTAGGCAAACAGAGAAGTTACAGCAGGAGAAGTAGGGAATGGGGTTTGAGGCATGGAAGGCTGGAACCCACAGGAAGACAGTTTTTATTCGTTCTCTAGTTCATTAAAAGATTTATTTTTCTATGGACTTACATCCCTCTCAAGTTTTTTAGGTAGTGGCTCTCTTTTTTATTAACCTCCTTCACTATAAAACCCTAATTAACTCCTAGAGAAAGCTTAGGGGAAAAAAAGGGTGACTGACATCTTTAAAAACTGCACCAGAATGTATATACATCAGCAGGAAATGTGTGGAGAGCAAATTAAACCTGCACAAGGCTGCCTTAATTCTGGCATTTCCTACCTTATACATGTTTGGTGCTTGAACCTTAGAAGCCTTGCTTTTAATAGGTGTTTTGAAAATATAATTTCTACATACACAGATAGGAGCTGCAGGACTAAGAGTCCGTGCAAAGCTTTTCTGACTGCAATATCATTCCCTCAATCAAGAGTTTGAGATAGAGTTCTTGACATTGTCTTATTAGTGAATTGCTAAATCTGGCGTATTTTAAATTGACAGTTCAACTATAGCATTTGCAAGCAGGAAACAATTACTGAATTTGGTTTTAGAATTGAAGTGATAGAAGGATGTGCAAAGTACGACAGCCTTTTCGTGTTGATGCGGCTGGGTCCTGAGTTTAAAAACTGATTTACTTTACGTATTTTAAATAACACATTTAATGCCTTGCATCTTGAAAGAACTGAACAGATAGTTTTATTGATTTCAACAGACTGACTTACAGATAGCTAAAAGGGTAACAAAGTTCTATTTGCGCGGTTTTTTTCTGGTATTCCTCTTTCTTACAGGAAAAATATCAGACATCAGGAAAAATATTAGACATCAGGAAAAATATCAGACATCAAGAACTAGAAAATAGTTGACTGCAGGGAAAAAAAAAATCCTACAAGATACCTGTAGTTACTGAGTATCACAATGTATAAGCCCAGTGAGAAAGACGCAGCTATAAGCAGGAAGTAAGCCTCTACGCTGCACATACAAACTACATTTGTACGAAGACAAATGTTAATAATGCAAACGTTTGTGTTTACCTTTCTCTCCACATATGTTTATGTACACCTACCCCTGTATGGAGATTTATTAGGAAAGAAAGCCACTCTGAGGAAAGAAGATTTCTAAGGTCCCAGATCAATGTTCAAGGCAGATACAGACAGTCCCAGGCTCTTGCAGACTGCGATGCTCTGGGCTCCAGGGGTCCAGGTCACCATGACGAGTTTGACATATGCTAATGTAGGTCTGGAAGCCTAAGGTAGAAATCTGCATCTGTGCATGACTAGGGTAGGAATTAAAAAAATGCTGAGAGGATGATATAGAGAAAAGAAGAAATAAAATGGTGGTGCAGGAAGCATACAGATGGTTCAGATGGAGCTTTTATAAAGCAACCCACCTAGGATATATTGGAGACGCCTTACTGACTACACAGGTTACTTGTTACAAATCCTTTTGAGTCCTAATTTGTGGCTGAAGTTTTTGAGTGAATCTGATGACAGAGGGAACGAAAACATCAGTGACAACAAAATCAGGCGTGCTCAGGTGAGAGGTTTTCTTTCTCCCATGATGCCTGCACTCTGGGATTTAGCTAGGAAAGATTAGTTAGAAAAGCATGGTAAGCATCACCCAGGAATCTGTGCCCTGAATCTCCCAGCAGCTCTGGCCTTGCCCCCGCAACTGGAAACCCCACTCAGAAGTGCTTTTCCTCTCTTGAGAAATAAGTTTTTGCGGCTCTATTTTCCCACTAGCAGAAACCGACATAATATGGGAAGGAACAATACGGTAACTGCAGATAATGTTTCTTGATTTGCTTAAAGAGAGGAAAATGCACAGGGAATAACTGACAAAGGAGAAGCTGTGAATGGAAGTGACATATCAAGGCATTCACTCAAACATTTGATGGTTTTAACCCTCTGTGAAATTCCAGATGGGGATTTGAAAGCAAGTGTGTCTGCCGCCTGCGGCCAGGTCAGTACCTCATCATTTCTAACGAGGTGGCATCACTCAACCGGACAGAAATAGACTGCTCCTCCACAGAATCTAACAGCCAAGCAAAATCCACAGGAGGCTCCTTATAGTTCATAAATATAGTCAGGCTACAAACCCATGATTTAAAGGCCTTTAAAATCACTGATTATTCGGGCATCTCCTGTGATAAACTGCCACGCAATTTAATTATCCTCTGCAGTCTCAATTTAGCATGATCCCTCGAGACGTGCCATTGAACTCTGTCTTCAGACTGAGCAAATGGTTCAGTTATATCCTCTTCAGCCCTTCAGACACAGAGGAAAGGCACTTTTGTTGGTTGCACGCCCCTCTGAAGTACCAGACACCAGTACTCAGCTTTGGCAACTTATCCTTGCCTCTGTTTTTTTGTGTGTCTGCCAGCTGCAAGCCCTGTGCCCCATCGAAGAGCAGAAACCGAGGTGGAGGAGAGCAGAGGAAGCCCCCAGACACGCACAGGGGCTGGGCCGGCTTCAGTCCTAGCAGGACGTTTGCTCTGCCTGCTCTGTGCCTGCTTCCCTGCTGCACCTTCCTGCCTCTGCCTGGAAAGGGCTTTCCAAAGGGAGAACAATTCCACCTCATTGCCTTGTGTAGCCTGCTGGTGGTTATGGAAAGAGGCTAGGCAAGCATTCAAAGATACTTCCACGTAAGCAACGCTTCATTCCCACACTTTTCACACAGACCTGGCTCCTCTTGTTCGATCCTGCAGTCCAGTTGCGTGGCTGGTATGCAACAGCCTCCATAAATCCCCGTGATGACAGAAGCTCACAAAATCTTGTGTGAGACCATGAAAATAGCATATGGTTTCATTGCAGAATAAAGCAAAGCTGAACAAAAAAGCCCCCACACTACCCCTTAGTTCACACCAGATCGATGGAAAACCATGAGGTGAACATACCCAACAGCAGAACGCCTGGGGTTATGAATCCAGAACAGCAAAAGAGAAACCACAGATTTTTTCTGTTGTGGAGATGTTTATGAAGAAACCCTACATCCGAACAGGCCAAACTTCGCAACAGCTTGGCTCCAGACCTAGTGTTGTGGCTTAGAGCTATCTCTGCTTATCGCAGGCTGTGTTCTTTTGAAAGAAGCATTCTGTTTTCCCGAGGTCCTCGCCATGCCCAAGGCTGTCCTTTAATCTCACAGCACAGGTCATTTCTGCCCGGCTGAAGGGTCGTGCACCAGCAGCACGCGAGGTTTGAGCTAGGCAGCCAGACCCTGCGTACACGCTCGTTTTTGCTAGAAGTTGCACAGACTCTCACTGGGTTTTTCAGAAAACCTGATCCACCTTGTAAGGGGAGCAGAGCCAGTGCTCATATGCTGGAAAAGCCATTAAAAGCAGCAAGGCCAGCAGGAGCGCGACAAAAGGGTTTTCACATTTCCAAAGCTCACATGCCAGATCCCTGGAAATAAGCGAACAATGCTCAAGGTAGTGATGCTGAGCAAGCTTCCAAACAGCTCTGGGACTCGAGAAAGCAGACAGATACAGAGATGGGTGCGATAGGTCTGCAAAGTCAGGACTGTCCTCTTACCTTGCCTGGTTCGAGTTCCTGTAAAAGAAATTCTTCTCCCCTTACAGTTCGAGTCAGTGGTTTTGTGGATAATCCATTAAATTACTGTTACTAATATTACTCATATTATCATCTTTAAAGACCCTCTCATCCAAGCTCTGTCTCATATCTTACATGGTTTTCAGGAAATTATTTAAGTTTGCTATATGTTGTCAATATGAATTGCAGCTTGCTGAAGCGCATAAGGAGTATGGCAAGGAGAAAAATCATTTATGTGAGGGAAGCAGTCAATTACTCCATTGATGTGTGCTGTTTTGTAGGCTTTTCACTGCCAATCAGTGTCACAGCTTTTCATCCCTTTTTCCAAACAAGTGCACGATATTTCATGCAGTTCAACTGATTTTGGCCTGGCAACACTCCATAAATAAAGCTGTCCCCTGTCAAACAGTTAACTTCTTTCCCTTTGCACATCACCTCTGAATATTGCTGGAGAAGCAGCAAACCACCAGCAGTGGTTATTCGCCCAGACAGGCACCAGAAGGCAATCTGACCATCTGCATTTCACCTCAATGAAAAACGCAGCTGGAGAATAAGAAGTGTATTTGTAGCCTAGGAGCCATCTCGAAGTGGAGCAAGGTTCACAGTATCCTCCTCTGGAGCCTTTGGGCAGGCGGCAAACTCTGATTACTTGGTGCAAAGTTGAATTACTTTGAAATGCCACAACGGAAGAGGGATTTAGTGATGGTGTTTCTTTGTGAGTGTGTTGCTTTTTTTTTTAAAGTAGCTAAGTGAACAGCAATCTGATGGAGAAGCAGCAGTCTCATCACTCTTGCACTGATTTTATCTGCACTACCCTTTGAGTGTTTTGTTGCAATTTCTCCTAGCTAGTGATTTCAGCAAAGGTTCCTGTTCAGCTAATAAAGACAGAACCATATAAGCTGTTCAAGACCCTTTCCATGTAGAGACAGGGCTCCTGAATCTCTGAAACAGCCCCTGTTGCACCAGAGACCTCTGTTTATGTGAACTGCCCTAGTCTCTGGCAAAGGCTGTACTGAAAACAACAGGAGATTGTCACGTTCCTCCAGATGAGAAAAGAAAAATAAAAGCAGCATTCAACCAGGACCTCCTTGAGAGGGTCTTGCTTGAGTGAAATGGTGCTGGAAACTCATAAAAGCTTTGTAGTGTCCTACCCAGCTGGGAAATGCGCTCATTGCACGAGAGACAACTTAGTTCATTCACGCTATACAGCAACATCCACATTTTTCTAGCTCAGTGACTCCGATATGCAGACACGGGTAAAGACAGAGTGGAGAAGACAGACATTTCAGCTTTTTCCTCCAGGCTTTTAGCTCTAAGACAATATTATCAAGTGATTAGGCTACTGCTATTCAGACCCAGCTGTTATTTTTGGATTTGCCCTTTTCTGAGTTTCTGATGCCAGAGAGTTACTATAATTCAATGTGCCTCAGTTCCTTCATCTACAAAGTGGGGGTCAAACATGCTTTTAAATATGAGGGCAAAATGTTTTCAAAATGCTGGGGTATTTTCCTAGGAATGGCTCTGGAAAAGCAAACTATTTCTATCTTACAAACTATCATTAGCTTGTAAGTGGACAAGCCATCTCCTCAAACACATGGCAGAATTTTGTTGTGACTGGGTTTTTGTTTTGTCCGTTGGAAACCTGGTATCAAGGGTTCTACTTAGCCGCTTGGAGCTGGTTAAAGAATCTAAAAGTACTCATCCTACACGTCCGCACATGGAGTTACCATGTTCCAAAATAACTCCTCATAGAAGCGTGCCCTGAAGGTTCACATCTTTCACTGAAATCGATTAATAACATAGGATCAGGCCTCAGTAAACAGCTTTAGAGGCACTTTGTAGATTGATTTGCTCAGCCAAACTGTTATTTAATTTAATATAAAGAGATATCCTGTCCCACCTCAATTCACACAGCTCCAGAGGGATGTCACAAGAAAATACTGTCCTCCTTGGAAGAAAAATAGGAAAGATAATTCATGTTGTTACTTTCTCGTTAGAAACCAGTTTCTGTCTCTAACACAAATTCCTCCCGAACTCTACAGAAAGAATCATTTGGAGCACAGGCTCAGCTCTGCAGCAGTGCATTACTAGCACCCCTGCAAATGGAACAAGGCAGGCAGGAATGACAGTGCTACTGCTGAAAGAAAAATAGCACCACAAACGTGCCTTGAAAAGGCAGATGAATGAAGAAATGCCCCTTTGGTCGTTGCACACTGGGAACGAACTCGCACTTTTTTGCAACAACAATCTCACACACTGAGACGAGATAGAGATTTATTATGAAGTTGTACAAGTTTGGATGCTAAATAGAACTAGCAAGCCTGATTCACAGAAGACATCAATCTTTACACAATTTCTTATCACTAAGTTTCAGCCCGTGGGGCAGTCCCATGGTGCCAATTGGTTACACCATTTACAAAACACTTGGTCAGCATTTTCACACTGCGCATGCTCAGGGAGGAAGGGTCTGGGGGTCTTTGCCCCAGGGGATGTGATTTTTTAGTGTTATAATGAAGGATAGATTACTTTTGGATGCTACTTTTCTGCCAGAACCAGCTGAAACCAGCCAAGCGCTAACAAGCAGTCTTCTCAGGGTGTTCCTATCTCCTCCAAGGACAGTTCCCTGATTTAGAGGTAAAACTAAACACTTCTGCTAAGCAAAGAACAACAAACTCCCATTATTCCAATTACACAAAGACCTTTCAGATAAAAAAGGTTTCTTTCAGTTATGCTAAGGCCATTACGATAACACCTACACTATATAAGGTATCAACACCTTTTTCCTCAAGAATTTTTTCTTAAAATGGTCGTGGTAAACCGTTCAAGGTATGATGAGAATTGTTTTTATTTCTCCTTACAATGAACAAAACTTTGTCCTTCTGCCCAGAGTGAGAGAAAAACAGTCAAACTGGGGATTTCTGCATATATTTCAGTCAATTTTATTCCAAAAGCAGAGAAAAGAGATGAAAATTGCAAGCATCCTTGGAGAAACCGAATGTTTGCAGAGTTTACAGCTTGATTAAGACAAGCCTGCTGAGCTTTTGGACTGTAGTGTCAAGCTGAATGGCTCAGAACGCCTAACTGACCAGTAGTTTAAGGTGAGGAAGGATGTAGAAGGATTTGATGATGAGGTGTAGCAGATACATAAGAAATAAGAGAATCCTAGGACATAATAATATAGTAGAAATTGTTACAGAATAATTTAAAAGTGTAATTGGCAGAGGCATTACCTGACCTGGTCAGCAAGGGGAAGTTATTCAATTATAAGATAAAATCAATACATGTGCAGAGAAATCATAAAGTACGTCTTTAAGAAATACGAAGTTAACACACTGGTCAAAAAAGATAAAGACAGTGCTTTGGAAACAGATTTAGTGCACTCGCTCAAATGGATCATTTACCTGTGAACTGTGTCACAACACTGCTTAATATTGTTGCTTCATAAGATTGCTTAATTCTGGCAAACTTATGCAGAAATTAGTCCGCTTTATAGGTGAATATTTGCATTTTAAAAAATCCAATAGCTAACCTTTTCTAAGACAGTCTACGTCTTTATACCTATGCTTGCTTTGCTGGTTTATTGGAAGAAAAAATACTGGTGGAGCTGCCAAGGCTGAACTGGCACAGCAGAAGCCCTGCGAGGCTGGAGGTGTTCGCCTGGTAGGAAAACGCTTGTGCTGGCCTTATCTGGGGGAGGTCAGCTCCCATGGGGACTGGGTGGCATCAGCTCCAGTACTCACTAAACACATTAGTTCGCAGTTCCTAGGGTGCCTCCACACCTCTCACTACACGAAAGGACTGAGCCCCATTTATCAGCAGCTAGCAAGCGCCACAAGCTGATGAGTTCAAGGCTTCTCCTGGCCCTTGTGCTCAGGAGCACAGGGGTCAGCAAGATAGGGTTTGGCTGCCTGCAGCAGAGAGTCTGCTTAGTGTTTTCAGGGATGGTTTGATTCTCCTTCATAACGAAACTTTAATTTCAAGTCCTTATTAACCCCCCACCCCAACAATAACAGTAAAAGATATTCCAAAAAAGGGTGCTGAAGGTATTTTAGCAGCACAACAAGATGTCTGCAGCATAGCTCAGCTCTGCCTTACCCTGTGGCATCCAGAACACGTCTGGTTTTATCTGTTATTTTTCCACAGCTTGTCTCTCGGCTTCCTCAGTCATCACAGCCCTGTATTTACACAGCTGCCTCTAAAGCTGTAAGTCAGCAGCAGCGATTGTTGCACAAACAAATGGAACATGTGGATCTTGCCAAATATCACTTACCCCAGTTTTCCTTCTCCTTCTTAGGCTGTTTATGTTTTGGCACTAACAGGCTTCCTGAAAATTAAAAAGAAAGTGCTTTCTGCTGTGTTTCATGTATAATACATATCTGTTTTGGCAGAAAAAGTTTTGAATAGCTTTAGGAAGGGAGAAAATGCAGAGAAGTTTCAGCGTAACGCTGAACACAAAAGTCGCTGTCTCATCGAGCCCGACGCTGAGGATGCCATGTGTGTTGCCTACCACCCGAGCCGCAGAGCCGCCTCCACTCCCAGCCCTGCGCGCGACCCTTCAGCTTCAGCTGGAGAAACCCACCCTGCCAGGTCAGGCTCATCAGCGCAGTCTAACACGCTGGGGCCAGTCTCAGCAGCTGCACTTTCTTTTTCCCTCCTTCAATCATACCCCACTGCACTGAGGTTATCAGAATGGTGAAACAGCTCGTCACCCCTTAAGGATGAATTATAAAACACGACATTTTTTTCATCGCCATTTTGATGATCAATTGACTTTCAGCACAAGGGATACAACGGACCTCCAACATCTGTTTGCATAGCTTGCCTTCTTAGTTACACCAGTTGCAATAAAGGAATTGATGCCATTGTTTGCCTCTGGAGCTGGAAAATAGCGCCTGCGTGCAGAATGAATGCTGTGCAACAGGGAACATGACGCACTGAATATGGGAGACAGATCAGGATGAAGAGATATCTGTATTCTGAAATTAAGTTACCAAATGTCTCTGAAGATACAAATGTTTCTATAAATAGTACAACATCCTGCATTCCTAGAAACTTCAGAGGAGTCTGTTTCACAGGTCTTCATTTCTTTATTGCTCTAAGTAAAAACACAGATCAAGACAGACAGAGTTGTATCAAGTTCAATAACAGAATTGTGTTATTAAGCAGAAGAAATAGCCAGGTATCCATTTAGCAGTGTTGAAAACACAGATTCCAGAGTAATTTAGGCTGGAAGGGACTGCTGAAGCCAGGCTGCCCAGGGCCAGGTCCTCTACCACATCCTGCAGAGGGGCATGCCTGTCTGGGTACCCATGCCAGTGAGGAATCACTCTCAGGGTGAAACATTTTTCTCTATATCTGCGATTTCTCTTGTTGCAACTTGTGTCTGCTGCCTCTCTTCTCACTGTGCACCTTCAAGAGAAGTCTGACTCAGTCTAACGCCCTCACGTTAGGCAGGGATATGCAAGATCTCCCTATTGCTTTCTCTTCCTTAGGCTAAACAAACCCTGTTTTACACAGAAACCCATTCAGCAGTTTCTAGCAATGGAGGCACTCATTCTTTCACTGCTCTGTTCCCCCCCCCCAGAAAGCAAAAGCTGTCAAGACAGACTATTTGCAGAGGCGGAGTATGAAGAAATAGTGCGTCAGGAGAAACGAGGGTCATAAGAAACCAAAAGCACCTCAGTCTTATCCCTCCTTTTCACAAATGCCTTTGCCAGTTGCAGCTCTGCCAACCAAGGATGAAGATAAATCTGAGCTCATTCAAACAAAACCACTGCAGCAGGAAGCAATCCTACTACCTTTTATTACAGCCTCGCTAAGCAGCACAATCTGCTAAGTTTTGGTCAGGGTCAGTGTGTGGGTGGAAGAAAATTGAAGGAGCAAGTAGCACTACCTGCGGGAAGAGATGTCAGTTGTCCCGCATTTTGTCTCACATGATGAGGTATTGAAATACCACTGTTACACCATGCTTGTGAAGTACTGCAACATTGTGGGGATATAAACATTTAGGTCTTGTTTGGATGCAGCAGGTTGCAGCTGTCAGGGTCTACTGGGAGGCCCAGGTACATCCCACAGTCACTGCCCACCCTTCTGGCACCCCTGGATGCTTTGCCTCTTCAGCAGGAGGGGTTGATGACTATCTGCCAGCTTGCTCCAGCAAAGTGCTCAGATGCTGTTTTGGAGGCATGGGTTGGGATGCTGCCTGCTTCAGCCCTTGCCACACACCTTCCCGCTGTCTGTGCCATGGACCCTGAGAGAAGATCCCTCCCATGCAGGGCAACATGGGGTTAGGCGGGATGCCCCAAGTCTCAGACCTTCATCTTTTGGGGGTCCAGATGCAGCAGTGGAAACTGCTGGGCAAGGGGTGGGGAGTGCCCTGGAGCTGGGACCCCCAGCAACACCACCATGTTCGGCAGGTTCACACAGGTCTGAGGGAGGGCTGGTGACTCTCACAGGTTAGCAAACCTATCTGCAAAGTGATTTTTCACTTTGTTTCCCTTCATCTTCCCCATCAGTGCTAAAATAGTGTTTTCCTTTTGCTTTCACCGCAGACCGAGCGCCAGTCTGCACACAGGCAGCCTGCACGACTATCTCAGGCTTGGCTGCCAGGCTGACATAGGAGCTTTGAGCACCACTCAGGCTTCACAGTGCACTTCCCTGTGCACAGCCACCCCACAGGTGATGCACAGAGGCTGTGGGGCAAAGAAGGGGCTTAAAAAGCCCCTTCAGAATAGACTATGATCCAGGAGACAGCCAGCTCGTTCCTCAGACCCCACTCCAAATTTGCAGAGCAGCTGTCAAGGAAAGTGTCATACTGGGAAGTACCCCTACAGCATAAGCATCCAGATGAGGGTGGACTGGGCTATCATACATGTCAGATAGGACAACTACATTTCATTCTTCCTGCTAGCAATCATTGAGAAGAAAAAACAAGGCAATATAACAGTAGGGAATCTCTCTAATTAAGGTCTCTCAGATTGCCCTGAGGGATTAAGCAGGAAGAGCTGTCACCGAGCCGTGAGCAGGCTGCAAAATGTCAAGACAGACTTTCCGGTGTCAGGGCCAGCAGGTTCAACAGGGATTGGTAGAAGCCCACTCTCTGCAGAATATCTGTACAAGAAAATTCATTAACATTGAAGATCAATGAAAGTGTTTTCTTTTGAAGAACTAGAGGTTCATGTAAGCCTCAGTGAATTTTATTTTACTCAGAAAAACCCCCTTTTGCTACTGGACTTCTCTTTTAGATGCTTTCAGCTAATTACACTGCCAGTATCTGCAGCCAGAGTAATACCATCTCTCTTTGTAGTTGAATCCTTTTTCAGCTGGGGTCAAATGAGACTTCAGCCTTTGAATGCACCTGGAATGGCAAGAAGCTGTTGTAGCCAACAGTGGCAGCTTCTTATAGGTGCTGAAAGGATTTGGGAAGACATTCCTTCACTCTGAATTTAGACCTGGTGATGATACCTAAATTAACGTTATTTTGAAGAGTACCATCCTTAGGAACCAATTTTTCTGTAATCAGTTTCAAGTTCCAAATTAGTATATTCCTATATTCAATTTATGCAGGTAATTTTCCATAGTTATTAGGAGTGACACGAAGTAAGTCTAGCACATGCATTTTCAATTTTCATAAAGAAAAACTGAAAACCTGAATTTTCTAATGCAGTTCAAGACTTCTGGTATTTCCTGAACTTCCTTTGACTTCTTCCTCTTAACTCCAGCCAGAGAGTCCAGTACAATATATCCTGTGCAGCTGAAGAGCAATTATTTCACTCACGCTAACTCGTAAGGGGGTCAGACTTCATTAATTCTAATCTATTTTACACAGATGTTAAAGAAAATTAGTTTTCAAGTTTAAATAAAACACAGCTTTTAAATATAGATTAGCAATATCTAAGAAACCATCAGAGAGGGTAGTACTGCTCTTATTGAACTTGCACCCTTGGGACTTCGACAGATGAAGTATCAGACCCTTTCATTTCTTCCTTAGCTAAGTGGCCCAGATTCAGTGTTGTCCTACATGACTGATATGTGAAAAAAACCCAGACATTTGTCATCCCTAAGTATGTTGGTTACAAAATTTAGAACTGCATAAAAGTAGTGATTATTTAATACTTGATTTTGATGATGCTGTACGATCTTACAGTTGGTACACTTCCACCATGATACACATTGAAAGAGTTGTTAAAACACTTACTCTCCCTCATTTTCAGAAAGCAATGGAGATTTTGCACAATTTTGGTAGGAATAAACAAGTTGACCAGAAATCAGAGACAACTGTTGGCATTGTGAGGAAACACACTTATTCAGGTAGCGCTTAGGAATATTTATACTGGAGAGAAAAAGACGACTTCTAAAAATATTTGCTCCTATAAACTGGAAGAACTACAGGTGGATGGAGGTTTCTGCATGACTCGCCTGATTTGCCATATCAACATGTGTTAATATTGTTACAGATGAACAGAAAGGAAACTCTCTAGCTGAGCAATAATAGCACAGGATTTCAGCTGAAAAATCAGCTGGGAAAACCATGAACAGTGCCCAGTCATAGCACACAAATAGTAAGAATAATCTGCTTTGACAGGATTTCTTTTATGGTTATGGCACTGCATTTTCTTAGCTGAAGCACATGGTATCCTTGAACAAGGCAGTGAAATTGGTCTGGCAGATCTCCTTACCAATAAGTAGTGCTAATTAAATATTTTTAAATGGAAGTTTCATGGTGCTAGTAAAAGTGTTTTAAAGATGGATAAGCAAGAAGCTCAGTCCTGCAAGTCATTACACACTAGGATCCTAAACAAAAAATTGCCTAAGCGTGACCTGTACAAGGCCATGTACTGCTTGAAGTTGTGACAGGTAAGGAAGCATTTTATTAGATACAGTTCAGAGTACTTATCTTATTTGTCATCTTGAAACTTAAAGCCAACAGGGGAAGTGACATAAATTATTAGCAAAAAATCATGAGAACAGAGGCACATGATTTCCTGGCAAAATCAAGATAGAATAGGAAAATTGTGTGCAGCAAGCAAGCCAAAACTAACTGTCTAATATGTACCACTTCCCATATATTTGGTTTTCATTTAGTGTTGCATATTTTTTGCATTTGTCTGCAAATCACTCTTCAATTACAAGAACTTTTGCCTATATCCTATCCAAAGGACACCCTAGTGAAACATTCCCTTGATGTATCATACTCTTAGGAGAATCTCTGTTTGCATCATGTTTTCTGAGCATGGTTAAGCCATTAAATTTCAAGTTATATTTTAATAGATTTCAGAGATTGAAAGAGGTAATGTAAGCACACAGGTTAGTTGTTCTGGCTGAGACTGACCGCTGATGACAGGACATGTCCTGACGTCAATACTTCCTAAGGAAATGCAGGTGTGTGTAAAGAGAAAAGAGACACACATGGCCTTTTTCATGCTAATGATTGACACTGAGCATTAAAAATATATTGCAACAGTAGCCACATAATCCAAATATTTATCCTGTGGGGGGAGAAAAAGTAGATTTATCTTTTAAACTTCTGATTATCAATAAAAACTTCAAACTACTCATCTAAGTAAATGTTTCTTATAAACAGTGAACTTGAGTCCTTTTTGGCAGGAATGCAGTTGTTTGAGCTGTCTGCTGCTTTGAAGATGGAAAGAAAACTGGAGGCATTTAAAACAAGAATAAATTCATATGCAGCATTCGTAAAATCTTGCTGATTCACTGTTTTCATTCTTATTGCCTCTAAAGCAAACAAAGAACAGAAATTTCAGCTCAGGGGTAAAAAGCAGGTACCTAAACTTTTGCACTGCTATACAAAGCAAAGAATATCATTAGCACATTGCCCTTGCTGAAGCAAGGATGCCTTTTCATTCCAGGAAGACTTCTTTTGCAATGCTGATTTTGAAGGATGTAATGAGTTATTCCAATGAGAATTAGCAGCAAATTTTCAAAACAAGTCCATCCAGAGCTATGGAGTGGAACCTGAGATTTCAATGATTTATAGTTTTGTTCAATTCTAGCCCATGGCATAAGAGAACACAAGAAAAGCCAGAGAGAGGTTCAGCTGTCCCAGCTTCAGACTCTAGCATAGAGTTGCCTCTTGTTAGTGCTTCTGGATGCTGTTAACATACACTATACCTATATATCTCTTCAAATTTGAGGGCAGTAAAACTATTTGGTAGTTGCAAGCCCTTAGGTGGGACAGGAGCCTTCCTCTTGGTGCCAGAAGTCACCAGCTTCCACCCTTTACCTTCTACAAAGGTCGCACTTACCTCAATACTGAGGGAGTAGACTGCCTGACTCATTGCAGATGGGATTCAGGGCTCTTCAAGCTGCTATATTTCAGAGAAGATCCTGCCTATCTCCCTTTCCTCTTCTCTGATGCTATTCTCCTATAATTCCTCCACTTGGCAGCGCATAGGACCATCTCTCCTGGCCTTAGAGAGAGGCCTCAAGCACTCCCTGAGACTGTTACAGCAGAACAAGTTCACTAAAGTCCCTCTTCCTTTTTTATATCCTTCTGTACAAAGTGCTCTCTCTGTTGGTTGTGCTCTGGTAGCTACACTCCTACATAGTCCTCACCTGAGCACCTGTTAAAAGAGTGCTTGACCCTCCCTAACTGGGGGCAGCTGTAGCAAAGGCTCTGGGCACCTGGGTCAAGGGCAGTTGATCATGCTTGTTAGAAGCTGCTAGAGCAGCTCCCCTTACCTTGTCCTTACCTGGTAGCCAGAGGTGCCCTTTAGTTTCTCAAAGGGTTCCCAAGCATTCCCTGATGATCTTGGAGCTTGTCACCAGAAGGTCAAGAAACTCCCAAAGCTGAACCCAGAGACTGCTGTGCAAAATGCTGCATCTGTTGACTGCCTCTTTTAACTGTGCTCTCATAACATCCAGTTCATAATATCCTGAATTAAGCCTCTTTTTAGACCATATATTGGACAGTAGGTCAGTAAAATGATGCGATTTCTAAAACACGAAAAAGGGTTGGGAACAATTTTTCACAGCAGGTCCAGCTCAGTCTGTAGCTGCCTCTCACTCCAGCCAGGTCTAGATGTTGCAGATGGTAATGAAATACTTCCACTTCTTCCATTTCAACTTTAAAATACACCTTCAGATGCTGAATCTGGAAGACAAAAATCTCAATTTGCTGTCATGATTTATGGTGCCAGTGGATGTTTGTGTAAGCCATGCTTCTGTACAGCTTTTAATCCTACTAAATTCTTGATCTCCCCCCTGTGTTATGGCAATGAATTCAAGAATGTTTCTACAGAAAAAGACAACATTTCCTATGACTCATTTCACTTACACCTGAAGTTATCATGCAAGGATGTCTTCTGTGCTACTGGAAAGGCAAATCTGGGTGTTATATTGTCTTCTCTGCTTCATTTAATAGAGGCCTTAGAATGAAATTACAATTCAATCTCACAGGCCTTGAACACAGCCCTGCATTTGTGGATCAATATTATAAGTCTTGTTAAAAGTCAACCCAGACCCTTAGTTAGCTCAATAACATAGCACACTTATGCTGTTATTCTGACTGGACAAGTATGAAAAGTGCTACTTCTTATTTTACCAATATTAGGCATGAGCAAATATGTTTTATAGTGTGATAGTCAAACCAGCTGTAAAAATTAATAGGTGCTTCTGCTCAAGTTCACTGCTCTGTTCTACTCCAGCTGGAATGAAACTCGTAAAACTTAAAATGCAGTTGAGGGAAGGCATTCACACCTTCATTGCTTGATGTCATTTTGTGACTCGTTATGCTGCTATTTCAGACAATTTGGTGACCATCATGGCATGACACAGATTTATTATTCAAAAAGGAAATTTCAGGTTCAGCACTTGGGTTCCTGTTGACATCATTCACACAATACAGGGGTTTTTTTGTGTGTGTTTTGCATATTTTCCAGTAGAACAGCAATAACAAAGGTCAATCAGTGGCTGATAGTGAATGCTAAGACCACCGTGATGCTAAAAAGATAGTAGCTTTTGAAGAGGTAACGGGTTCTAAAGGTGAGGGGCAAGGAGACTCAACAGTGCTAAAAACTCAGCAGTTTGGCAGACTGCAGCAATGCTTCTGGCACTGGGTAAAGCAACATCACATTCGTCAATTAATAGTTTAGGATTCTCTCCTTATTTGCCTACAACTAGCAACTACACTACATGTTACTTTGTCTAATATCTTCACATCAAGACACTGTTTCATGATTGAAGCAGCACTGGGAAAGAAGCATCAGAAGACATTAGAAGATTATACATCACACCAATTTAATGCATTACAGAGCAAATCAATTGTGATGGATCGAACTTCAAATAATAATCTGATTACAGAGGGACAAAACCAAGAAGCATCTAGGGAATTCTGCAACATGGAAAACCAACAAATTAGATCTGAAATTAATCTTAACTAGATAATAAGTTTTGTATTCTGGACTTGCATGCACAAAGACAACTGACAAAAATATATGTCATCCCAAGGGCTACCACAGGAATCAGGGATAGAAACCCTCTCTTCCTTGGTGAACATCAATGTTGCCATTCATTTCCAGAGGCCTTGCACATGCCAAGAACAAATTTGGCTTCACAGATTTTTCATTCTCCAGGGCATATTTCTGTTATACTTCATGGGTTTTGGCCATTTCAGAGGGTTATGATGAGCTCTTTGCAGGAGGACAGTCTAAGTCCTTTATCCTGCAGATGCTTAAGTATGTAATTAAGTGTATGAATAGTCACAGTGACTCCTCTGGGATTACACGGATGCTGAAAGTCAAGCACATATCAAAGTGTCTGCAGGATTGCGCTCTAAGGAATGAGACACAGAAGGCTGTAGAAAAAATATTCCTTGATGAGACTCTATTAAGCAAACCACAAATGTTGTTAAACTTTGGTTAGTTTGTTAGTGATCGAGAAGTACACTGACTCTAGCAGTGTGCATTTTCCACTGCAAATTTTGTTATTTGGCTATGTGCTATTAAGCTTGCATACAGTGATGTTATCTGCACTAATATCTTTCGGATACTTTGCTTCAATGTCATAAGCACATAAAATCAGTTAATTCCTTCCATGTTATGAATGTAGAATACTGATTGTGCAGCTATTAGTAATATGCATTCAGAGTATACACTGCACTGACACTGAAGGATCCACAACTGAATGCTGAATAATTCACAAAATTCGACAAAATGCAAATAAGGTGACTGACATGATATTGGAATGCTAAATTCTCAGAGGAATACAAAGGAGGTATTAGTATTTTGTTCCTCTTGTAGAAAAATTACTTGTGAGACTATGATTTAAGTCATTTAAATTTTTATTAAAAACCCTTTCATTACCCTGACCTATTGCATATGACATCTGCATTGCAAAATTAACACTAATTTGCAAGTGCAGCTGGGCTCTCTTGACAGTGAGACCAAGCACAAAATATTGTTAAGAGAGAAATTAAGGGTGGAGCTACATATACACTTCATTTTATAGTATATATGTTTCAGAATAATTTATTATAAATAGACAGCGGTGACATCAGTGCAAATTTTGCACCTATGAAAACCTCGGTTCCCTGCCTCTGACTTCCTATGACCCAGATCTCTGCAGATCGCTTTGGGCCAGGTGTACCTTGCATTACTATTTAATCTTAGGCAGCTGATCCCTCCCTGTTTATTCCTCTTGTGTTACAAGCACTGCCGTGCAGAGATGTAGAGTTTGAGTTTAGGGAACTGAAAGGCTCGTTTTCCCTTGCTGGAGGCAAGCTGGAGGCAGCGATGGCTTTGGGAGGGAAAGGCTCTTGCAGAATATTGCAGTGCCAAACACCAGCACATCTTGCCTGTTTTGCAATGGTTAGTGTAGCGCAGCAAGCCAGGTCTGGACTCAGCTGGATACTTGCTCATAAGCATGCATTTATCTGAAGGTATTGTTTGAAGTTTAAGATTTTATATATATATATGTGTGTATATATATATATATGACTTTTAAGTTCTAAAATGTTTACATTTTAATGTATATCCAATTTAGCTTTGGAAAGTTCTAGTACAGCTACTTTCAAACTGAAATCTTTATTTACAAATCATCTAAAACCGACATGCAAAAAGACACTGATGGAAGCTAGCACAAACAGTAAAGTCAGGATTCAGACCCCAGCTGTCGAAGGTTTCTCGCTGGTCAGACACTTTTTTAGTGATGGCCACATCAGGTTTTAAGTGGCCATTTTCAGAGCTCAGATCCTGCTCAGGGTTTGAGACTGTGCCATGCCTAGGTTGTAATTACCCAGGTTTCTAACCTTCTCTGTCCTTCTCTGACCTATGACTCTCAGTTTTAGTGTGAGCTGATCTACATTTCGAATGTTTCTTCTTGGGCACTGCTGGCAGCCTCCAGCAGTGACCTCTCTCATCCTGCATTTTCTGCGTTTCACTATAAGCTTTTTCTGTCAGCAAAATCTCTTCTTGTCCCTTTAGATCTCATGTCACATGTTCCAAGCTGGTGATCCAAGCCCAGTTCTTTGTGAGCCCAACCTGTCCTCTTTGGAGGTGGTTGAAACATGCTGACAAAATGCAGCGCGAGGAGAACTTCTGCCTTACCTGTTCAGCGACACACAGAGCATTGCAGGCTACCACATTGTCAAGGTAGTCCCTCTTAAGTCACCTCTGTCTACTGGAGTGAAATAAAATAATACCTCTTGCACTTCAAAAGCTAAAGTTTATCGTAGGATGTTTAAACCTTCACAGCATCCTACAGGTTGTTATGCAATGGGATCTGTTTGCACCCACTTACTGTGCAGCAGTATTTGTCTGCAAGCGAGCTTTCTCGCAGTACCCAGCAGCACGACACCATCTCCAAGACCTGAACCAATCCAATCCAGAACTGATCTGGGCACCCACGAAAGCACCGTGTCCTGACATGCACACAGAAACCACAACCCTTTTCAAGAAATGAGAAGAAGAATACAGACAGGCAGCTCTGCATCAGTATCACTGGTGTGCTCACAATCTACTTGATGTTCGGTGTATGCTAGATTAAGATCTGCCTTGGTCATCACATCCTTCCATGGGCATTAATTTTAAATAAAAACTGAATTAATTGGAAATTTTGATTCTTGATAACATTGAGTATTCATCTGCATTAAACTCTGCCTCCCAGAGAGGGAAGTACTCTCTCTGTGGTTTGTCTAATAAAATGTATTTTTTGTCTAATAAAAGGGAATGCTAAGATTTATCTATCAATGGTTTGCTAAACATCTCATTCATTTTGGTTTGCGTAGTGAAGCTTTGGGATGAGGGTGCTGATATTTTTGAACACCTGCCAGTCCCCAGGGAAGCTGAAAAAGGTTAAAAATTTATTGCAGGCACTCTGAATACACTCATGTCTTGCAGACAGACCTGGCATTGATCCTTTCCCCTCTCTCGCTAAATCTTCAGCAGATGAGAGTAGCTGTTTGCTTTCCATTGTGCAAGCAGAGCTCCTCGCAGGGAAATAAAATCTTTCTAACTTGGAACATACTGCTTGGAGCGGAGTTGAATTCTGTTACACAACTACTGATTATTTCCATCCTAGCAATATCTGGGGCAAAGAAATTGTGTCTTCAAGAGCATCAGCTCTAGGTGAGCAGAAAAAGAACTGACAAATTGGAGATGTCAGCGGAAGCGTACAAGGGATTTCTTTATCTGGGCATGGTCAGAGCTGGAGTAGCAGCAAAAAAGCATGCATTTCTTTTTTAATTAGGAAAAAAAGGTGGAGAGTGTTCAACTGGGAAGCAGTTTAATTTAAATTAATACAAGGAGCAACTCAGTATAAAGGCAGGAATTTTATTGTGATGGTGAAGATAAGTGAGGAATGGTGTCATATCTTCCAAAGTATTTCTGGTGCTTCTTTTAGTAAAGCGCTTATTGAAAAAAGTTGGGTTTACTCCATTTCAGGATTCAACAAATGTTTCTTACGAGCACATGGCACACCTCAGCTCTAACCTGTGAAATACTAGATTAAAATGGTGCATATTGTTACCAATGTAGCTTTATCAAGATGATACCCAAGCTCTTGCACTGTAGTATCTGCCATCGAAAAAGATGTGGTAGTTCCATTTAGTTCCAAATTTGGCCCTCAGAGATATACACTCTTAGCTCTTGTGAGTTAATGGAAAGAAGACATGAAATCTGGCTTTAGAGCATACCCCTTTATGAACTCTGCTTCTGAAGCATTTCTATATTGCTTTGATTTACAGATGTATGTGCTACAGTGGCACCTGAAGATCCCATCTGCTCCTGGGAGCCCTTTGAGCTGGGTGTCATTCAGGCTTGCAACTGGAGACAGTCTGTGTGGAGTCCTCATCTGATTTGTTGCCCTCTCAGGCAGGGAGGGAGCCAGAAAGTTGAAAGATGCCTTGTGATAGTCTCCAATTCTATATAAACAGACTTCATTAAGACATAAACAGGGCTGAGCTAAACTGTTTATGAATTTACATGATAACTATAGACTTCTAAGCAAATTCCTTTCAAAAGGATTTGGCTGGCTAGACTCCACCAGCATCCTTTTACGAGAAGATTGCATAGAAATACGAAGTGAGACTGGTGTAGCATAAGCTACAAAGATGGCAGATAATTTAATAGGAGCTGAAGACATGCATCAGCAGGAGTCACTTGCCGTATGCCCCGGTCGCAAGAGTGGCGGTATCTTCATACAACTGCTCGTTTTTCTGGGCAGCTAATAAAACCCAGTGACTTGCTGTTAGTATATAGTTACCAGAATTTTGCACAGGAAAGGTCTGACTTGTTATCAAAGACAGAGCTGATCTTGTCATTAGTCTTTCATGTATAAATTACAAGTCCTATTTTATGTGACTATGTTAAGGGGAACGTATTCACTACCACCTACATACCCGATGCATTCAATAAATGCACAGACAAGCAATAAAGCTCTACTTTTGCCCTGCATACCACAGTGCAGAAAGCAGCCGCGTAAGGAAGGCAGAGTGAAAGAATATGGATGGTGTTTTCATGAACCCTCTAATCCAGAAACCTCAGAAAGAAAATCTGAATGGGAGCAGTCCACCAGCTGGGCTGCCCTTGGACCGTCTGCCTGTGGCTGTGGTCCGGAGTTACCTTCCTGACTCATCACCACTTCGCTTGCATAAGGCTTGTTTGTGAAATGTCTCTGCACGTAAAGCAGAGCTCTCTCACCTACATTTCTTCCCCAAAGAACAATTATTCTTGCACTAAAGGTTGCGTAATTGAACATTTGAACACATAAAAAAGTGCTCTCAAATAATACAGGAAATTCGGGAATTTTTTTCTTTCTGGTAGTGCAGTTTCCTATGAAAAGGCTCTCTGTCTTTACAGGTAGGTTTCTTGTTACCGTCAGATGTTCTGTTGTGCCTCTCACTGCATGCCACATCCCAAAACTTTCACCATTTGTATTAATAGATGTGATGGTGAGGTTGGAAACTGACTTGCTGACTGCTTTTAACTTCAGTTGCTTTTTCAACCAAGAGCAGCTAAAGCACTAGAAAACCCTGGATGAGACACAACTCTGCTCTGTTTAAGAAAGGATTATTGTGGTTTAATCTAAATGGCTCCCTTAATCAAATTGACACAAGCTTGCTTGATATCTATTTAACTTTCCATCTTATTTTTTATCTTGTTCAATTAAAACCATTGTGAATTATGCTTTAAGGCAAACCTGCACAACTCTGTATGTACACAAGCTCTCAGATGGTGTTACCAAGATCCCATTTGGAAATGGTACAGCTCATTAGCTTTGCTGGCTCCCAGACAGTTCAGAGCAGTCTGAATTTCCTGCCTATTCAATGGCATTACTTAGTTTGTATTTGAAAGCTCGTGTTTCCTTTTGACCCATGATGGTCAGCAAGCACAAGCACTGAAGGGCCTGGTCTTTCATCAGCGTTTGCAAGAGCAGAAGAGCTCTGAGACTTTGGATGAGTGCAGTGCATTGCCTTTTGCTTCCTTTTACTGCTGTTTTATGGAACAGAAGGAAGAGACAATGTGAGCTTTTGTACAAAAGTGAGGTGACCTTTCCAAGTTACATGTGGGATCTGCTGCTGTTTCTATAGAGACCAAATGCATTAACCTGAGTCAAGTGGGAATGACTGGGGCTCATTGAAAGGGATATCATTTCTCAGAGAAAGCTGGAAGATTTCAGTAAAAGGGTTGATTCATGTGTTTTACTTTTTAAACAAAGGGAAGCTGCAATTTAGACTTCCTCAACTGGATGTCTGAGCAAAGAGGTACTTTTTGTGTCTGGTTTCAGCTTCCAATTTCCAACTTGCATCAGTCTTACCAAAAACACAGTCCTACTTTAGGGTCCCAAATGTTTCTTTGGCTGAATAAGACTTTACAAGAATTGGTTTCGGACCAGTGGAAGATGCTTCTTGTTCTATAAGAGAGTCTGCAAAAATACTCTAAGATACTGTTTAGTTTGTCCATCCTGCATCCATGAACCCATAAATTGAAATCAAATCTACACTCAAGGCAGGTCCTAAGACCAAACTGATTCCCTTCAGACTTAAACCCATTTTCTTTCAACACGCACAGCTAGTGCACAGAATAAAATACTTTTGACTATGTTTAAGAAAGTTTAAAAAAAATCCCAATAACTAAAGGGATCGGTTGCATTCATTTTCTGGCAGCTGACAAGAAAAGAGAATACTGATAAAATTCTATACTAACTAATGAAATAAACTATTTTCACTGATTTAAGGTGCTAGGCCTATTTAATTTGCAGCCGGGTGGACATGAATCATGTCACAAATACTGCTTGCTGTCATCTGTCTAGATCTATACTCTCTGATCACAGAAGGAAATTCACCTTCTGCCTGTGTGACCATAGAGTTCAGTTTTTTGGTGGTAGAACAGAGGCTAAAGCTAGCATTCTCTCCAAATCCAGATTTCTACTTAGTCCAACAGGTACATTTGGTAAATCAAAACTTGCTCTGTGGAAAATCATCCCCCAACCCCTTACAGTGGTTTTCCCATGTGTGTTTGGGAGTCTGAAAACCAGTTTTTTGTTTAATGATTTTTCTCTGTTCATCTCTTAGGCACATACTCATATGCCCGCCCCTGGCTTTGGGAAGGGGGTTATGCCTGCTTGGCTGTAGAAGTTAAAAAAGGAAAATAACAGTGACTATCAGCTATGAAAGAAAGAAAGAGAAAGAGAGAGAAAGAAAGAAAGAGAGAAAGAAAGAAAGAGAGAAAGAAAAAGAAAGAAAGAAAAGAGAGAAAAGAAAGAAAAGAAAGGAAAGAAAGGAAAGAAAGGAAAGAAAGGAAGAAAGGAAGAAAGGAAGAAAGGAAGAAAGGAAGAAAGGAAGAAAGAAAGAAAGAAAGAAAGAAAGAAAGAAAGGAAGAAAGAAAGAAAGAAAGAAAGAAAGAAAGAAAGAAAGAAAGAAAGAAAGAAAGAAAGAAAGAAAGAAAGAAAGGAAGGAAGGAAGGAAGGAAGGAAGGAAGGAAGGAAGGAAGGAAGAA
>Ga0065711_1027767_pt1 | contig 46113 bp, 21 predicted proteins | sample Hoacrofraction12_FD_59098 | JGI IMG/M metagenome (GOLD analysis project Ga0065711, IMG submission 59098) | Hoatzin crop microbial communities from Cojedes, Venezuela - Epithelial fraction 12 v2 (version 2) | ecosystem: Host-associated > Birds > Digestive system > Esophagus > Crop | place... | reverse complement strand
CGTCCCCTCCTCAGGAAGCTGCAGAGAGCAATGAGGTCGCCCCTCAGCCCCCTTCTCTCCAAACTACGCAAGCCCAGAGTCCTCAGCCACCCCTCACATGACATTCCTTCCAGCCCCCTCACCAGCCTTGTTGCCCTCCTTTGGACACACTCAAGGACCTTCGCATCCTTCTTAAACGGTGGGGCCAGAACTGCACACAGCACTCGAGGTGAGGCCGCACCAACGCTGACTGCAGCGGGGTGATCCCCTCTTTTGCCCGGCCGGTGCTGCTGTGCCTGATGCACCCCGGGATGGGGTTTGCTCTCCGGACACGCTGCTGGCTCCTGTTGAGCCTGCTGAACTGAGAAAGTAGGAGTCTGAGTAGGGAAAGTCATCCGATGATGCCAATGTCTAATGAGCTTAGAAAACAATTAATTCAAAGAAATTAATAAAAGTGTTGTTTTCATTAATTAAGTTGTGTAAAGGTTTATAAGTGAGTAGCACACCTTTGAAAATTTATGTTTCATTAGTAGGTGACAGCAGTTCTGTTAGTGTTATGTAGTACCAGGCGACTTTCTGACTTCTTTTTGGTGGTGGGTCTTCCTATTGCTTTTATAATGTTGAAGAATGTTCAAGTGGAAATGTCGCTCTAAATAAATGGAGGTACTGTCTAGTGATTTTTGAATGAGGAAACATAACCGCTGTACGATTACTTTATTGTGGAAATTTCATACAGTATTTTGCTCAGTAAAGTAATATTAGAATACTTAGCTTTCAGAACAAAGATGTTTAAAGCTAAAGAAAGAAATGGACCATACCAGTGAGACATAATTGAGAATGTTATTGATTTGTCCTTAAAGGAAACAGGCTTTTCTAAATTTTAAGTAAAAGCAGTTTAAAATTTTGATTTATACCAAGCATTCTAGAAACCAGAAATTTTGTACTATGTACTGATTGTTCTACAACTTGCATAGAATGGATGTTTATGGATGTGATTAAATGTTAGAACTGCCTATCTATCTACCTGTCTATTTTTTTATGTTTATTCCAGTATTTACAACTGATCCTTAAGTGTTGAAAAACTGTGTTTCATTGATTTGTAAAGCTGGCTTTTTTTGTTTGAGTCATAGATTTGCACTTAATGAAACACAGAAATACGAAACTGTTGAAGAGTCTGTGTGAAAACTTGGTTTATGTTGCATACAAAGCAAGCAAAACAATTGTAACAGAACTTCAGCTTTGGAGACAGCGGCCTTATCGGGTCAGATCAAAAGACAGCCAGTCTTTATCGTAGGGAGAAGAAGTCTAAACGGGGATAGGACATGATCAACGTTTGCAAAATGTTCAGGATGGTAGATGAGCTGAATGTCGAACTGTTGTTTGTCAAAATCTCTTATATTAAGAGACATTTGTTGAAAGTGGCTATAGTAAAGTTTAGAATAAGTAAAAGAAAATACTTGGTTTTGGATGCTGTCCAGTTATATTTTGAAATCTGTTGTCACAGGACTTTGTGGAGGCAGATTTAAAAAGGGGTGAGACAATTTCATGTTTAGAATGGCTCATAAACAGATAGCAAATGCAATAGGCATCATAGCATCTCATATGACAGTTGTGGATAGTGAGGGGGAATGAGGGGAATAAACCATAATGGCCAGACTTGGTCAACATTACTATTGCTCTGATCAAAGACTGAAAACAGGGCTAAATGAATCTATGGTCAGATTTAAGTTGGATGTTTCTTATGTTTTTATATATTCTTCAGTGACAGTTAATAATTAAGATGGAATTTTGTGCTACGTTACTGTTGGAAGTGCAGCGTGTGGATTGTTTCAAGATGCAGTGCTTTTGTAGTGGTTTTGTGTCTAGAGTTGATGTGTTTTTCATGCAAATAGGTTAACTGTTGGTAAGGTCTATCTCGAGAAAAAGGTTGAGACAAAGCCGAATATATCTCTATGTGACTTTGGTACATAGAGATTTCAGGTAAGAATGTTTCATCTAGTTGAAAAAAAAAAAAGTCGTCTCCCAGTCCTGAATCAGTCTTTCTACAGGGCAGGAGACCTGCCTCTACCCAGTTTTGACATACCTGAGAGAGATAGTCTGTTTCTTGTGATTTGTTCACTTCAATATGCTCAAATTTGGTTCAAAATGGTTCAAATTTGCTCTACATTTAAAAAAAAAAAATCCTATGAATAGGTTTTGACTATAATGTATTCTAATTTGTAGTTATTAGGCTATTTGTAAATTTATTACTTCAGACTGCAGATATACGGATTACCAGCAGGGAGTCTCAGTGTGTTTTATATGACTGTTCAAGGACGCAATGTTGAACTCTGATAAGACTGCATAAGAAAAAGACACAGTTCCTTCTGACTCCTATATATGACAGAAACAGAAGCTGGTCAGCTTACACACTGGAATGAGCCAGACCCTAGACCCAGCAGTTATAGAATAAGTCTGAAAACTCCTCTTGTTAACTTGTGTGAGTTCATGTCCACTTATGTGATTGTTAGTGAATACATAGAACTTACAGTAGCTTGCTTAATTTTGTTTTCCTTGAAAATATTCCAGGTGATGGCTTGTTAAAATGTGCAATACCATACTTTCTTTTTTTCATGTGATAGTGCATTTTAAAAAAAACCACTAAATTTTTAAACGAATAGTTTCATTTTTGTTGATTTACGGGTGAATAATAGTTTTGTTGGGCTTTTACAGATTGTTCAGAGTTTCTTAGCTTTTAGTTGCAGGAGCAAGTAAGAAAATTGTCAGTTCTGTAAGTAATCTGATGATAAACAGTAAGTGTATGGGTGAATGACACTAATTAACTTAGAGCTTTAACTAAGGACTTCTTTATTTGAATGTATTTCTTAACTAGGTTAAATGTTGTGCCTGTATTCTCAGAACTGTGTAATGTTGCTTTTAGCTTTCCAACATTTCAAGTGATTAGATTAAAATTATATTGAAAGAATAGGCAGACAGAGAAATGTAATAGTCTTCTCCATGGAACTGCAGTAATTCTGTTGTTAAAAGTTTGCCTTACAGATACGATATCTTCAATTTTCACTAAGGCTCAGATACAGTGTGTGATCAAAAACATCTTTGTCTTCTTTGTAATGCCTTTACCACATTATTCACCCTTATTTGGAACATACACTTATTAAGGCAAGATCTGGCAATTTATGAGCAGTCTGTTGAGCATGTCTACAGCACTGCAGTAGAGTTTATTGTAACAGAAATGCCAACATTAATGCATTGCCTAAAAGTGAAAGAAAATTTTGAAAGTGAGAAAGACTTTAAAAATTATTCTCCTTTCTGGAAATACATCTGAGCAGAGTGACCTAAAATAATAACCTGTGTTTTAAGACATAACTATCTCCTTGTTTATATCATTCCAAAATACCAGTTGACTTCTGTGTTAAAACAAAAGAGGAAGGGGAAACGGATAATACTGTTTTTCTTATTTGGATGTTTTCTTATCACAAATGTGATAGGTAGTGCTATATGAATAAGCAAGAGAGCTCAGTAATATTAAAAGTTCCAGCAACAGGTGTTCTGTGTCCTACTCTTCATATATTTTTTCCTTTTAGAAGCAGAATCACAGCTAAACTTGAAATTTAGCAGTCCTGAACTTTGTGGTTTGTCATTGCAGCTAGGGCTATGGTTGTTTAACAGCTGGTTTGCTGTAGAAAATACCTCTCACAAGTCTTCCCTCTCTCACCCTTTATTAAGTTAAGTTAATGTCCATACACTTTAAAATGGGTCTTAGAATATTGGCTACCATCACCAAGTGACATCTGTAATAAGTTGTTTAGGGATAAATTGTGCTTCAGTGCAGATCTATCTCAAATTAAATAGATGGAGGTAGTTCAGTGAAGTAGCTTCAAATCTTCAGAAATAAAATTTTGCATTGAAGGTGCAATTAATCCTGAGACTTTTGTCAAATATATGTTTCAAACATGAAGCTACTCTGCTCTGTGGGATAGAGTGTTAAATGGGTTTTTTAAATCATATTCTGTTGCTTAGTAAATGCTCTCGATGTGTTAATGAAAAAAAGAGAGAGAGATTTGTGCCACTTGTGATGTGAATTAGAAGTGATGACCACAGACAGTGTTCAGAAAGGAAAAGTGAATGCATTCTTAAAATCCTTTTTTTCAGGTTTAAAACTGTTAACAGTTAGACAATGGTAGTGCAACTACCTTTTTTAATGCAACAGGTGACAACAGACAATGAAATTTGCAACTATGATCTGTAGTTTCAAGCATGCGAAATACAATTTGTGAAGAACGAGTGGTGTAGAAAGTAGCTTTGTGCAACTTCCATCTAATGTTTGCAAGCATTGCTGTTTAGAAGAGTTTTCTTTCCTTTAGGACATCCGTTATATCCTTTGTACTACTTGTGGGGGCTTTGTAAATTTGGTACATCTTAGTGAACAGTGCTGTTTCATGATCGCTTTATATCAGCTACCTTTCAGTTTTTGTATATTAACAAGTATAGTCCTGTTAACCAGGTTCACATCTAGAATAGCTGCTGCCTCATCTCACTTCCATTAGCTGCCTTGTTTCTGTGTCTGTGTGGGTGGCAGCTGTCAGTGTATGGCTTCTCCTTCAAGACCATTGTTTTCTGACAACTGTTCCTTTAGTTAGACCCAGAACTGCACAAAGGCTTCATAGCTTGACAGAAAAGATATTTGAGTAAGGTCTGGAATAGTACTGCTGAAAATGGCCAGCAGTCAGTTTTCCTGCCCACAGAGCAGTTGGTTGCTCTTCCTCCTATGACCCCGTTCTGCTTGTCTTGAACTGGCAAGCTCCCTTCAGACCAGATGATTCAATTTTCATTCAGTTGATAAGATCTGTGCTCCATAAGCTCTAGAGCCATGTCACCTGCCACAGTTCACGTACTTGCTCCTTAGATCCACTCCCCCGCCATAGTAGTATGTTCTTGGGAGTGAGAGATTTGGTATCTGCAGCCTGCTTGGCCAGGCACTGTGAAGGGCAGCTCTGCTGGCTTTGAAATTTGTATTGCATAGCATTTCTCCTGGACTTAAAGGATCTAATCTTCAGGTTATATACTGTCTGCTCACTTTAGATTGATAGCTTCTCAGCCTAAGCTGATTACACTGGAAGTGAATACAACCCTGGAGTTTGTGTGAGCTCTCGTAAGGCCTGGAATAGCTTGGTTGACAACTGGAGAACTGAAGCCATAGTTTTACTTTTCTTGAATGTTTTAAGTATCAGTAATGCAGTGCATATGAAAACACAGGTGATAGCAGAATCTAGACTTAAGCAGTTCAGTGTAAGTGTAGTTATATTGTCTTGCTGCTATGTAGAATGTGTAGATTTTGTGAGAAATGGATTTGAAGAAATACAAGTAACTTTTATGTATGCTGACCCTTTTTTTGTTTCAAAGCACCAAACAACCTACAAAACTAAAGGAAGCTTTTGGATAAATATTATTAGTCTCAATATTTCAATGTGTTAAACATTTTATGTGTCATGAATACAGTTAACACTGATCAGTCTGCCACTTCGAAAACTACTGAAAGCATTAAGATAGTAATGCCAAGGCTACTACCAAGATGTTTGTATAAATTTTTGTTAGAACCTAACTTTCAGCACTGCATCTGTTTTCACGAATTTGAAGACTAGTTGGCAAAGCATACTTGAAAACAGTTACTAATGTTTCACCTTTATCTAGGGGATCATTTAAAAATCTTTTTTTTATTGCAAAGCCTTAGGCTTGTGCTTTTGTGCAGTTTCTAGATCTCCTTAAAACAAGCTGCATGCTATAGAGCCTAGAACCTGCTTTGGGGTCCAATGTTATTACTCCCCAAGAAGGTCACCTTGAATTATATTTAGTTGCATCATACTGCTTTATAGGGTAGGGAGTGCAAATAATATTGAGGTGAAATAACTGAATTTTCCAGTGGTGTAGTATAGCTTGCACTTCTATCCTAGGAAGAAAATAGTTCTTGCCAGGTTGTTTCCAGCACATGTATATATAGCTGTATATACAGGTACTTATTCAATTCATGTGAAATATTCCATATCAAGATGAGGTTCTGAAGTTTGAAAATTTTTCTTCAAGATTTTTAGGAGATACATTTTTACTAGGACAATGGTACACCTTGGGTGAAGTTTCAGAATTAATTTAGAACATAAAAGAATACAATTCTGTTCAATGGTTTATTTTTGGTCATACTGAGGTAAAGTTTTTTTATTGTGGAAAAGAAACTTGAAAGTTCTTTTTTGCGTAGTTAGGAAGGCAGTAGTTTTGGTGCATATCTTTGCCTCTCTTGTCCCAGAATACGTAATATTTCACTTCTCACCTGTGTTGTGCACAGTTTAGGTTATATAGATAAGCTTTTTTTGGGGGGTGAATTGTTCCCTAAACGCTTTCTGTAAAAATGAGACAGATTAGAAAAATTGTATAATTGTTACACTTTTCCTGGTCTTGGCTCACTTTGACTGAGGTGGATTAGATAATAACCTTGTTATTGAACAGCCCCGCTAGCAAATCTGAGGGGTAAGTACCATCTGGCAGGATAGAAATTATGGGAGACTGGAAGTTTTAATATTTCCATCAGCTCAGCTTGATATCAGATAGGAAAGAAGACAGGAATATACAGTTTTTAAAACTGATAGGAAACTTCCCATGTTTCTGGGTACCGCACAGATTGTTGAGCAAACGCTTCCATTGTGATGACTTTGTTCCAAAAGTATCTTTCACTCTGGCAGTTTGCTTTCCTATTTTCTCCCACGAAGAACTGGTTATGTCTTTTATTATATGAAGATGAAATTCCTGTCTCTCAAGTACTCATTGGTTATTTTAACCTACAACTCAGTTTAAAGGACTATTTTCTCATGAGATAAGCATCTTATTTGAATGACCAGATTTCTCTGATTATTCTAGTAATAATGGGAAATACAATAGACTTAGTAAACTAAACTCAAATGTTTTTGTTTGATAATGAGAAAGTAAAGTAGGGTAGACGATAATTTATTTTGGCACATTTGCTTACAAAGATAAAATAGATATTCTGTCTAGGAAAATAAAATTAAATTGCCGTGATTAATGTTCGAATCTGATTATGTATTAAAGTTACGCAGTAATGACTAATGATAGTTAATATCCTATAGATCAAAATTCTGGGAAAATATTTGCTTAGGGCTTTTTGACTTTTGGAATTGCGGATAATTTCATTGTTTATATAATTGTTCCTCTTATCAGCACCCTCATGTTATATAAATATATGTTTTAGTTGAAATCCCACTGATAAGTGACTTGTTTAGTGCCTAAGAGATGTATGTGGAGAGGTTTTTGTTTTTTGTGAAGTGAATTGGAACAATCTAAAGTTGCATTTCTCAGCTGGTAGTCTTTTTAAAGGTATGGTTTCACTGGATGATGATTGGTCTGGAAATGCTTTCAGTTCAGAGAATTCTTTTTAAGGCTGATAAATCCCATTTTGGAAGTGGGATAGAACATCGTGGAAATTCTGTATGGATTTTTGTGAGATAAACTTCTCCTGTTTATTTAATCAAACATTTTATAAATTTTTGTATAGTAGCCGTTAGTAAGTCACAAGCAGTAAACTACAATCCAAAACCTGTTTAAATTTTTTCTGTTAATTCCAGTGAGTTTTGTTTGTGACTTTTAAAGGATTAATTTTTGTAAACACATGTAAGACAATTATCATATATCAGATGGACTGGATAATAGAAAGAAACCTTAAAACTGGTAATCTGAAGTAATCAAAACAGCAAGTTTCTAATGCATTTTCATAAGATTGTACTATTGCATCAAAACTTTAGTATTTTTATAAATTATTTTAATTGAAGCATATTTTGTCAGAGAAATTGTGAATCTGTTTCTAATAAAACCTGAACACTAAGTATTAGCCCTTGATAATGAAAGCAGATTGGTTAGTGAACTTGAGTGAAGACAACATGTAAGGTCATACATGGAGAGGAATATTTTCAAAATTAGACACATTTCCTGAAAGTTACGTAGGCTCAATTGTATATAAGGTCTTAGTATGCAGCTATGGAAGAGCAGAAACATCTTTTAAAAATCCATACACACAGAGAATTAACTTTTATTAATGACATTGGTAAAGTCTATGATGTTAATGTTTAGTTTCACCAGTTCCATTCAGACCGCACTTGAGTTCTGTGTCTAGTTCCAATGAGAGCAGCCAAAATGGATGTTGAAAGATAGCAAAAAGAAAAAATGTCAGAGAAGAATCCTGAAACTTAGCTTAATAGAGACTGAAGGAGTCTTCAGCTTATTCTTAATATTCAGAGACTTGGCAATAGTAAAGAAATATTGAAATAGAGAAAAAAGTCTGAAATTTCTTTAAATTAATTCTTTAAAAATGTTGAAGACAACTAGATCCAGTCATTGGAAGTTAGCAAGGTTTGAATAGGAGAGAAAAAGTGTTTCTTTGTCAACAGAGGGATGGCATGACTATGGAAATGATTGTTAAGGAAGGAATGCAGTAATTTCTTTAACATTTGTGGCCTTCACATAGAAATTGGTGGATGGAATTTTTCTTTTAATCATTAAATAAACCAGTGAGCTCAAAAAGCACTAGTTAGTAAGTCTGAGATTGGAATGGACATGCAGACTTCTTGATGATAAAAACTCTGATCCTCATATAGGTGACTTAGTAACTTATGAATAAGGGTTTGGGGCTTGAGCTGTGAATGTTGGTTAAAGTTATTCAACTTTGTAAGTCAAGGAAGAAGTCTGTATAAAGTCCTTCTGAGTATGTCAGAACTGTCCATGTGGAAATTCTGATGGGAAATGGATCTAATAGTTATTTCTGTAGCACATTAATTACAAGATTTTTCTTCTTTTTTAGTTGCGTGTTGTCTCTTCAAAATCAGTCTGCCTTCACAGTGTTATCAAACAATTCCTCACAGATTTTCAGCCTGATTTTTCTCCCTGCTTGCTGTCTCCAAATCATTCCCAAGTAGATTGTTTTACAGTCCCTTCATAGCAATAATGTTAATTTTTAAGCAAAGTTTGTCATTCCATTATTTGCTAATAAAGCTTTATATTAAATGCATTTCTCTTGAGAGGGATTAGTTTGGTTTTGGAAACCTTTCATCTTCTGCTTGAAATGTTTCCAGACCTGTGATTTGTGAAATCTTCAGTATGCTAGGACAGAAAACATCTGATTGATATTCTTCAGTTTAGCTCATTAATCATAGTGGAAACTTCTGGTAAGCTAAAATCTACAATTAGGATCTATACGCATTGGTGTCTGTGTGATTTAGAACCAGCTGGCAAACATTTCAGTCTCCTGAGGTTGAACTTTTGGTGAGATAAGATGCAGATCTTCTTTTGTCATCATAAACTTACTAGACCATATACATTCCTCCTTTCAAAATAAATAATTTACTTATACTCATTTGTAGCTTCTTTCTGTTGTGTGATTCACAGTGATTTAAATGAATAGCAGAATAACAGGTACTGAAGATTTCAGAGAAGAAAAAAAGGTGTCTTCTGTTATTTGGTAGTACACACTTAAGCTTTAAAAATTAATTATTCTATGAACGTGTTTATTACAAATCATAGCAAATAATTTAACTTTAAACAAAGTTGGTTTGAGTTAAAACTTGGCTTTAAAACTTTTTCAGGGAGTGTTTTTTTAAAAACTATTTTATTTTTTCATCCAAGTTATAATAATTCTGAAAATAGATTTAACTACTTGTCTATGAGTTGATGTTTCATGCCAGCATGTGTCTGTCCGCAGCACGAACTGCTTTTCCATTGGAATTTTTTAATCAATTTTTTCAGGACACCGAGTGAGTGTAGTGCTAATATAAAACCACGTTTTCATAGTTGTCTTTTTGGACCATTAAATCAAAATTGCCATTGAAATACACTGTGGAATATATGCTTCCAGCTCTTTCATGCAGAGGGACTACCTCAGTGGACCAGAGCAGACTCATACAGTCTATGGCCAGGGCAGGTTTCTTCTAGAAACTTTTCCAGGTAGACGAAAGGTGTCTAGTGTATTTTACATAGCTCACGTTTATTTACGTGAAGTTTAGCCATTGAGTAACAACTCTCTCAGTGGCTCTAGAATGGCTGATTTTTAAACCCAAGATCCACGTGTAGAAGGATCTAGATGATAGTAGTCTCCTGAGCACTGTACATGAAAAATAATAGCATCATAGTGTATTTTCACAGGTTCTGGTATTTTGGGGAACAGTCCATGCAGTTGTAAAGTAGCTGTTCCACATGCAAAACCCCATTTTTTTTTAATCCTCTGCTGAAGTTTAGCACCCGTACAACAGAACTGGTGGAATGAGTGGTGTGAACATTACTCATCTGCATTGGTACAAAGTTAGTGGCTTGGTTTAAAGAGCGTCCTCATCGGGTTACATTCAGATGAATGATTTATCAGTGAAACAGCCAGATGATAACATCTCAGACAATGCCAGGCAGATTTTCAAGTAGATATATATTAACATCCATTTATTGAAAATACAAATAAATTAACTATTTAACAGGTTGCTGATTTGTTTACTTGTTTCTGAGCCTTTAGTCTGAACTTGCTTAATATTAATATTTCAAGCTCTTTGTAGTTCTTTCAAGTGAAAGCTGAAGTAGTTGTGCAGTCTACCAATTTGAAGTGTCTAACGTCTTGGGAAATTACAGAATATTGCAAGGCTTCCAAAAGCAGTAGAAATGTGAAAGATCTGCCCACTTTGTTTGGAAATGCATATGATTATATGGAACATTACTTAAAAGTATTTCATGCATATTTAGTGCAATAATATAGGAAGACTTTAAGGTAGTGAGCCTTACAAGCTTTATTTCTTGTAATGACTGTTTGTGAATTAGAAGTTAACCTTAATAAGGCACTCTCAAACTGTTGCAGATAATATTTAGAATTAAATATCATATGTATGTGACTAGTGCTACATTCATAAAATTCAAAGCAGGAGGAAGCTTAGGGGTACATGAAGTAACAAAATTTCATGGCTTCAAAGAAACCAGGTGTTTGTGCCCACACACACAAGTGAACACAGAGTAAGGAACAGATAGTCTGGTACCTGGTCCCAAGATTAAAGTAGAATAGTTTTGCTTCCACGCGAACCTGGTTTAACCAGTATTTTTTATACTCTGTGTACTGTGGAGTTACTGCTTAAATATCTACATTGAAATACCATGCAGATTATCTAAAAACAAGTTCTCAAGAGTTGCATGAGGTAAAAGTAAAGCATAACTGGCATTTATGAAAATTAAATTACACAGGAGCATTTTTATATCCACCTGATCTGTCTTCACATAATTGATGTTTGATTTTTTTTATTTCGGCTGTAGCTTTTCAGCTGTTGCCAGTAATGAGGGGGTTAGCAATTACATGTGTCACCTGTGTTAAGTTCTGGTGACTTTTTTAGTTCTCCTGTCTCTGGAACAGCATGAGTTCTCATCTTTTGGCATAGGAGCATGGTATTTTGCAGGAAGAAGGAGCACTGTGCTTGTTTAGGGGGAAAATTCTGTTACTGTTGTGATAATCTCCCCTGATTAGTCAAAATTATAAGTATTTGGAAAAATCACCTCTAGAGACTTGTTTGTAATGGAAGAGTGCCTTCGTCAAGAAATTGCTGCTGTCTCACATGTGTGTAGTAATAGTACAGGCATAGTAGTTTGCTTTTTTGTCTTGACATGTGTAAATGTGTGAAGTCCACTCCAGATATGTGAGGATGGCTTTTCCTGGACTAACTTATCTATTTGTAGATATATATGCAGTGCAGAGCTGATTGAGAGAGCACAGCAGATGAGCAGGCCTGGTTAAGAAGAGTTTGAATAATGACTGTGCTGGCCCTTGCTGAAAGCTGTATGTTTACAGAAGGGTTAGTAAAGCTATTTTTGTCTTTATAAACTGTGTACGTTTATAGTAATATTTTTCTGAAGTTTTTCTTGATTAAAAAGTTAGCTGCTGCAATAAAAAATGCAGTCAGTTGTGAGAGCTGTTTCAGTTGATGTTTTTACTGCATAGCATCATTTTTAAATGTTTCACACAATTTCAGGCAGATTATCCTTAGAACTAAAAATTGAAAACATAATAAATGCTTGCCGCAATGCAGAGAAAACAGGGGACCAAAGCATGCTAAATTGTCCCAATTCTTTTTTCTCATCTATTTGAGCAAGTCTTGCTATTATATTGTCCATGGCTCTGTGGAAGTGAGTGTGGCTTGTGCTTTGTCCCCAGACCCTGTGGAACGGTTTTAATTTTAAAACCCAGATGTGTTTACACACATAGACAGGAACAAAATTCTCACATAGCATGGTTGAAGTGAAATTGATTAATCAAGTGGGTTTTACACTGCAGGTCATGTAAACACAAACTTTTGCTGAAGACTAGGTTTTCAGTTAAGCATCATGCTTTGATCATCCCATTTAATTTCAAGATTCTGCCCCTGGTCTCGTATATTGATTCCAAGACTAGATCAGTTTTTTTGTCTGAATTGATGAATTTAGAATTCCATGTTATCCACAGCTTCCAAGTTTATCATATATTAAATAGGGGAGGCTCATTCTGTTTGTCAGTGTAAGACAGAGAAACTCACACAGGGAAGGCTAGGGAATCCACCCAGTGGTGATGGATCATAAATTAAGAAACTGTAGTTCCTTCACAGTAGTTTGAAATACACATACAGTAGCAGGCCATGCAGTGAACTAAAAGGTAAATTTCTGAACAGACTGAAATTTCAGGTCTTAAGGCAAACAGAAGACTAGAGCACTGCAAAGTAACTTGTTCGAACTCTAGAGATGCTTGATTTTTTTATCATATTGGGCTATGAAACAGGTCACTTCTCTCATCTTTTTTTTATTTTAAAGGAAAACCAAATTGTTAAAAACGCTTTCTTAGTTGTTTTTGTCCTGGATTTGCTATTTTTAAATCTACACATTTTCAACTCAGCAAAATGAAAACATTTCCCCTCATGTGGAGAACATAACTGAAAAGGGAGCATTGGTTCCTTAGTTTTCATCTTCAGAAATAATAAAATTTAATACTACTTTGTCCACTAATCTTTTGCTTTAGACTTTTTAGCCTTACATAGAAGCGGGAAAGGATTATAGGGGCTTCTTCAGCAGCAGCAATATTATGATGTGAGCAGACCATGGTGACGAGTAATGATGGCTCTGCGTGGTTATCCAAACAGATACGGAAGTGTAGCATGACTCTTTGGAGACCGGACTGTAAGAACTGTATTTTTTCTCTACGAAAGATGCTGTCCTCCTTTCTGAATTTTTGGGAGGAGAAAGGAAGTGTCACACACTTTTGTGTGTATTCTAGAAAACATGATAAGTAAGTAAATTTGTATTTACTTAACGCTTTGTGCTGCAGTTTGGCCTGATCTTGCTAAGCCTTTTGTAAGTTCTTATGGAGATTGTACTATAACATACAAAGTTTGTAACTTCATACATAAATACAAAGTAAAACTCAATTTTAAATTTTTCTGTAGCCTGAAGCGCATAGTTAACCTGTACAGTGGAGTCAAACATTTCATTGTTTAGACTAGATTCTGTAAATTTAAAAATCAAAATACATTTAAGACTTACAGTTTGCTCTCTTTTGTTACTTACCTCTGTTAGATTGTAGTTCGTTACTAGTGGAACTCCAGAAAAGTGGCTGCGAGTGAGATATAAAACAGCAGTACAAATGGTTAAAGCTAATTGTTATGCATATAGGATCACCTGAGGTGTTGCTTCAGAGTGCTCTTAATTGCTTGGCTGCTTTAATTTAATTTCAGGTGATTTTTCACTGATTTAATGGAGAGTTCTGTGGCTGTTAGTTCCAATCTAAGTTATTTATTGGGGTGAAGAAGTATTTGAGATCCAAATGAGCATTTACTGTTTTATAGCCATGACTAATCAGCTTTTTAGAAAGCATTCTGTTTTCCTAGTGATTTACTCTTCCTGCTTTTGCAGTGTCATGCAAGACTGCTCTTGAGTCATTTCAGTTCATGCAGGTGACAGTAACTTGAACTGTCGAGATGTTCTTTATCAGAAGTCTTCCCCTTTGATCTTAATCAGATGTACCCCACAGGGAGATTGATTACATCCCACTCTTACGTTTACTAAGTGGGAGATGAGATCTCAGTTTGTTGCCGTCTTGCCCCATGTGGAAAATGGCACAAAATTCTACCTCCTTTTACTGTCACAGCTTTCAGAAGTCAATCACGTTATCTGTAATTCATCTAGTGTTGTGTATAGAAATAGTAATATTGAAGTTAGATATTGCTGGAATAGTAAATGAAGGACTTCTTGTGTGCAAAGTGCTACATAGTCTCAGGAAAATACCAGTGCTCATTTTTTTTTAAACAGCACAACATTAACAGACTCTAATTTATTACTAATTCAGAAGCATGTTGACTCTTTAGAGAGCTCAATATACTTTATTAAAGTCGCTGAACCTGTTACTCATTGGATGAAAAGATCGTAGGGGGATGGTTCTCTGACCTACTCTATGGATGGCTTTCTGATGACTTGCTTAGATATTTTGCTGATTTGAACTCTAGAAGTGATGTGCTTTGATGCAGACATCCATAATTGCCAATCTAATGGCTGATGCAAAGAATAACAACCTCTTCAGTTAGGTTTCTATGTGAAGATTTCGTCAACAGGAAACAAAGCAAATTAGCTGTCAATCCCAACAAGAAAGTCATTCAGAACTAACAAGCTTTTTTGCTCTTAATGGAGTCTAGTTGCCCAAATGCTCATCACTGATGCAATCAAAAGTATTCAGTGTTTTAGGGAAATACATAAGGAAATACAAAGGGAGAAAGATTTACAGGAATTTGGGCATGATGAGCATGTTTAGTTTTTGACTGCACATTGGCCTACAGAAGGGGTTTTGTCAAATAGACTGAATCCGTTGTAACTGCCTTGAGTTTATCTTGAGAAAAATTTCTTCAGGGAAGAAACCATCCCAACCACACAGTTTGGAACACCTAAATGATTTTTTTTTTTTTTATTAACCTATAAGGTCTGCAACTGCAGTTTTCAGTACAGTATATGCCTTTAATTCGAAGACCATTTTCTTACTCTGAAGAGGCTTTTTTCTGTATCACTCTTTTGGGAATCTAAATAATGTTCTGTAGCATGTTTGTGGGTTTTTAAATGCCTCAGGGATTTGCCTTCCAATTTATCTTCTACAGAATTTTAATGTATTTAAGATAGTGCTCAGTGCAGTGCATTCTCCTCTCAATAACATCTAAAGCTTTGCTTAATATCATTTTCCTTTTATGTAGTTTGTTCTTGTATGTTGGTTCTTGAAGCTCTGTGTTTGGTTTGGTGGGGGTTTTTTGTTTCTTCTCCGTTACTTCCCCCTTAAGCAGTTATCTTGTCTTCTGAATTCACTGTTTTTATATGTCTTCTATTTTTCTGTATTCTAATCAGCACTAAATATAACTTGTGTGTGGAATCTCAGTCCTTCTTCTTTAGAAGTACAGACTCTTACTGGCATACTGATTGCATGCCTGCATGCGCTGTACTACTGCTTTCTGTCCAGCAGTTAGCTTAGTTAACGTTTTTTGTTTTTCCACAGTTGATCTGTTTTTCACTTCCGTATTCCTTCTTTCCCCCTACTTCTATGTTCATTCCCATAATATTTCTTTTCACATCTTTTCTTCTGAGATTGTAAAGTTTCTCCCACTAAGCCTCTTGTTTTACTTATGTTCAGACTATTTGTTTTGATGTGAGGAAAATTCTGTTGACCATTAGTAACTACGTTGGAACTAGCCTTTCTTCCCAATAACTTTTAGTGGAAAAGACATAGAGTAATGTTGTTTTGTTTTTAATCAAAATATTCTATCAATTCCTTTCCTCTTGATCTTCTACCTTTCTGTATATGATTTATATTTTAATAAGTTATGCTGTCTTCCAGGGTAGTGATTACATTCCAAGCAGATTGCTGATATCCTCATGTGTTAGTAAAAATGATGTATTATACATAATGTGTTTTCTAGCTGGTTTTAATTATGTAAGAACACTTGATTTACGAATAACTGTTTCAAGACCTATACCTTTAGCAAAACAAATCAGGTATGATAAACCAAGTGTATTCTTCTTTAGGTATGTTAAGAGCAAGTGTAGTTTGAAGCTTGAGAGTCGTTTGATAATCTGTGAAGAAGGTATAGAGAAAAATGTCTTTAGAAAGGAAAAGATGCTTTGTAAAACTTTAGGTCCCAGGTGAAACTTACTGGTTTGAATTAAAGCATTGAGAGTCTTTTAAGTTAAAGACTGGAGATAGCACAGTATTTGTCTGAATTTTGCATTGCGCAGTATAGTTTAGTGGGAATTGTTAAGGGAGAAAAAGAAAGTCTAGAGCAGAATCTTGGAATTTCTTTTATGATCTATTCCGAAATCTCCCCGTTTGTGTGACTGGATGCTTTTTCTTGTGCTTTCAGTTAACAGCTGCTGTTGGTAGTTGATAAATTTCAACATTAGTATTGTAGGATTATTTTTTTTGTGTGTTATATTTTGTCATTCCTTCTCTCTGCCAATGTGATATGCAAAATAAGTCTGCTATAGTCTTGGTCTTTGAGAATGATGGAATTTTGGTGTTCGTCATTTTGATGAGCTGATTTGCAAATACTTTGGGGGAAATTTCAGGTTTTGAAAGAAGCAACAATGTATTTTAAAAAAATTTTTGTACAAAATTCCACAGGGTATTTTTCCATTGTTTTGGACAGGCCCTTACAAGGGTATAGCTGGAATAGATATGTAATTCATATGCAAATACAATATAACTTTATATACAATATCTGCTGATTAAAAAATTATTGAGAAAACTTAGTCTTTTCACATTGGATTGCTTTGTACATTAGCTGTGTCTCCAGCTCTGCTTATATTCCCCATAGGCACTCTTCCTGTAATGCAAAAACTGAAGCAAGGAAGGCATGTATAGGTGATGTCCTCTTGTTCATCACTGCATGGTCAAGGGCCTAATTAATTGTATGGACTGAAGAGATTCTTTCTTCTTTTGATAGCCTTCAGGAAGGAAGGGACTGGATGGCTGTATAACTTAAACAAATAATTTCTAACTCTGAGTACTGCTTGGATGATATGCATCAATACTAAATTGATAAGATTTGTAGTGTATTAATTACTAGCTTATTTTGGCGAAGTTTGTTGCTCTTACATTTTTACCCTTTTGAAGAAAGTGTTGTATTGCTAGCCTGAGTAGTGGTTTAATGTGCGAAAACACAAACACTACTCAGTCTGGAAAGCTTGTGAGCTTTGCATTTCAATAAAAACAGACTTCTTATGCCGTAAGTAAGAGGTTCTGTTGTCAAGTACTCTACTGTGTCTTTACAACTGTGTGTTCATTATAACCTGGAAGGGGTTGTATGGATGTGCTGGTGGGTAACTGTTTGTATCTGCACGCATCTGTTGGCCAGTTCCTCAGCCAGAAGTGATCGTATGTTGCAACTTGCTAATATTTGCTGCTGCTGCTGTTTTCCTCTCATGAACATACTGCACAGCTGACTTGAAAGCACTCATGCCAAATCTGGCATGATATTATGACTGTTATATTCTGATCCTTGCTGTTATTCTCCTTACCCAGTCTGTCTCTATGTCTACTCTTCTCCCTGACCTCCATTAGGGAGTTCTGTTTCCTTAGCCCAGTTAATACTCATTCATAGTCAGTTCTTCGCTGTCTCCGTTTCTAATTTAGTTTTCCTAAAATCTTGCATATATTGGCCAGCATCAGGATTTTTGCTTGGTAATTCAGAATGTCTGCTCACTCTCTCAGACACGCTTATGTGTTATTTTAATTTTGTGTTGGTTGCTTTTTAATTCATTTGCACTGGCAATAGGAGTAGTTCCTATTCATTGTTATTAGTTTTTAATTTATATTTCCACTAAAACCCAATAATTATACTTCAGCTGTAATTACCTAAATGATAGTAATTTCTCCTGTAAAAAAGGGGCTACCAATTTTATTTGGAAATATGGGAAAATATAGTTTTATAGTTGCTTCAACCCATTTGCTGCATATAACATGCAAATGAATTTTGATTTTTTTGTTTGTTTCTTACTCTGGCAAAATGTTTTATCTGTTAAAGTTTCTGTTTGTTTTTTACATTTGGGGATTATTTAGGTAACAGAGAATCACAGAATCACAGAATAGTAGGGGTTGGAAGGAAGCTGAAGAATTGTTATAAATTATAAAGTTGTGTCAATTTTTTGGCAGTTCCTTCCGTAGTTATGATTTTACTTATTTTGGATGTGACTTTTCTTGTATTCTGGTTTAAATTATTTTAACTCTGTTCAGATACTGGGAATAGGTAGATTATTTAGAAGTTTTTCTGCCAAACAAGTATGGAAAATTTCTCTGGATTTCTCCATCTGTTTGTGTGTACAAATTTTGTCAATATCTGGCAGGTGATTCAACCTTCATTGGGTCCCATGTGCTCAACAGAAGACTATAGCATACTTCTGCTGAAAGAGGACAAAGAGAATACAATAATAAAAGTTTTCTTGCTGATATAGTTGTGTACCACCATATGTGCAAAGTGCCTCTGAATAGAACTTTTCAGCTAGTTCTTATCTGTCTATTGTCTTTACATATTCTGTTTTAGGTAATTTTTCACCATATTATATAAGCTTCTTTGTTATATTGCTGTGTAGGTAAGGTTGTTTTAGGCTGTAAAATAGATGAAGAAAAAAATCTTGCTTTAAGATCAGTTACTTTTTATAAAGAGGCTTAATTTAACACTTTAAAAGATATGTTTTCTATCACTGAGAAGATGACTTGGAATCCTGTGCTCTGCCAATAAATTCCATTGCAGCAGTATTTGTATGATGATTTTAAGGCATGTTACAGCTTTCCAAGGTAGCCTTTTTGGGCAATGTTATATTACAAAGGTAGGCATTATAATACATTACAAAGATAAGCATTATAATATAGTTACTAGATGTACAACATTAAGCCTGATCTTTATTTTTAGTATTGTATTCTGTTGCTTTTTTTGTATTTTAAGTGTGATAAGAATACACTTAATTATTAAGAGTAGACTTAATATATTTATGCTATGTTAAATGCCTACAACGTTCAATATTGTGCAAGAGAGTTTTGTAGTACAGTAAAAACAGAGGAGGTGTGATAGACAGAGAAGCTTAGTGGAATTTGGCAGGTCAGGCTTTTAATTTTGAATTGGTTCACGCTTTGAATTTCAGCAGATTGTATTAGAATAGTGGCTTGCTGAATCAAGACTTAGAGAAATTTTCCATGCTTGTAGAATGGGAAATGCAGCTGCATAAATACCCTTAATAATTTGTGTAATACAACAGCATTGTCAATAATTAATTTTATTAGAAATTTTGACATTGTTGTAACATCATAAGAACATTAGGAAAAAAGAGAGAAAAAAAGAGAGAATCTATTTGTGGGGGAAAAAAAAAAACCAACAAACAGAAAAACCTCCCCCATACCCCAGTAATGAAATTAGTTTTTTATTATGGGTCATTTAACTTCTCAGTGGTCAGGAAAATATCCACATTACCTTTCCAAAAGAACATTCCCATCCTTTTCTAAGTTGCTTTGAATTACTCTTGGCAAATACAAGAACTTTACAAAATCTGTTTTGCAGATGTGGAATCCACTATTTAAAAAGTTAAATTTAAACTTGTATGTGGAACCTATTTGATGGAAGTTTTCTTTGAAAAGAAATTTATGAGAGATCACAAACATTTATGTGGCAGTGCATATCATTCAGTATATTAAAATTTTATGTGGTGAAAGAACAACATTATGTGTAGGAGGGATAGTTTAAAAAAAATCCCTATATGTTTTTTTTTACTAAAGAATAAACTTTCATTAAACAGTTAGTTTTCAGGTGGAAGAAAGACTAATTCAGGAAATGTTTTCCTTTTGTTTTCAGTGGAGTTAAAAAATATCTTGGTTATACCTATCAACAGATAGATATCAGTATTATACTTCTCCTAAATGCTGCAATATAGAGCAGAAAACAATGTTTTTCTTTCATCTTAAACTTACTTAGGCCTAGGGAGATACAGTTAGTAAGAGGCTCTTTTGACCAAAATGAGTCTCCTGGAACTGATCTAATTGATCCAAGGGTAAAATTTTTTATTTGTTTTGACACAACATCAGATTGGACCCAGAGTAGGTTGGGAAGTGAAAATGGGACTTCAATAATGCAATCCCAGTTATTTTTTTGTTGTGTCTGAGTAGGAGGAAGAATCATTAAATGGTACAAAATACTCTGTAAAAAAACAGAGTGCTCTCTGAGTTGACTGTGATACAGTATGGTGACTGAAGGTCAGTAGCAGAAGAGGAGAGAAAATACAAAAGCAGCCTTAGTTAGCATTTGTTTGCCATTTTGCCAATTTAAAGACATATTCCCTGAAAGTAGATTGTTTGCGTTTCTGTGCTTCCTTGTTTGTCACATTTCCTTCTGGCTAGAATGGAAGGAGTTGAATGTTAAGCAGTATGAAGTCTGTGAAGGAAAGAGACTAGCAAAAACGTTCAAGTAAGTTTCAAGTGTAAACAGTAGACAAGGGGGAAAGCATCACAGTGCCTGCTGAAAGAGGAGACAGGATGCTCAGATAGTTATTGATAGAGCATAGAGGGTAAAAGGGGAATGTTGGAACAAATCAGTCTGTGTGGTACTCAGGCTGTGTGATGAAGGCCCTTAGCATGGGGTAGTGAAAGTACCTCTCTGTCCTTCAGTGATCACTATGTTTCTAGTCCATCACTGGTCTGAAGGAAAATATAAAGCATATATAGTTTATAGTTGACTCATGGTTGCTGGTAATTCAGTCAGAAATTATGGGCTGAATGATTGATGTGATAAGCTGAAATTTTGTCCATGGTATTAGGAGATGTGTTAGCAGTACAATGCCCATTTTTTAATAAAATTGGAGATCTTTCCATAAAGAATAAAAATACTTAAAACAAGTGACATTAAAGAAGGTATTAAAGAGCTCAGTCTTAGCTCAAGAGTTAAGGACATCAGCTCTGTAGCCTGTCTGGTCTTGTAGCTCTGATGGAAGTTCCTAGTGTTATGCTATGGTGTCTTGTCTTGTTCTGGAGAAATGGCAGCCTTTGTTAAAGTGGCATTTGCTTTACTAGAGACCAGTGAATTATTTGCTGTTGGATCATAGGCAATGTTTGTATAGTCTAAACAAATGAGGTTGTCTTGAGAACTTAGTGATTTTTTTTCTTTCAAAATTAATGATCTTCCTTTCTTTGCCAAATCCTGAAACTCTTCTCTGCATTAGATGCCAGAAGAGTTTTGAATTTTTATTTGGAAAGAACTCAACATATTAAATGGACAGAAAACATTTGTATCTGAGACAGTTTAAAGATTCCACCTGTATCTCAGTGTTTTAATTCTGTCTCATTTGGATGTTTTTGTGTATCTAAGAAACATTGGAGATCCAGGCAGATACTCTTTTTCCATTAAAAAGAAAAAGGATGTATTTATTTTGCTAATAATGTGGGAAAAACTCAATTTGAAAAAACAGTGTTACATAAATGAGTCTTTGTAAAGTATCTGAAGAACACTTTTATGACAGAACTCTGAGGAATTATTTCATATGTGTCAGCTTTGTCTAAAATCACTCTTTATTTAAACCTTTTTCTAGAACTGTGAGGACATGGGATGTTAACAATGAAAAAAAGCACAAAAATGTATTTAAACCACGATCAGTTCAAGGTAAACGAGTGATTCCTACAACTTGCACGTACAGCAGAGACGGTAAACTTATTGCAGCTGGCTGTCAAGATGGCTCCATCCAGATCTGGGATAGGAATATGAGTGTAAGTCAAGTATTTGATAACAATATCTGCTTCTAATATATTGAGTGCTGAATGTTAAAGCTGATAAAATCAATTTTGGTACTTTTATACTTACATTTTATTTTTTTCCCCCAAACAAGTAAATAATTCATAGGAAAAAATAATTGTTCTGCCCTTCTACAACTGATGGTTTAGTGTGCTGCTATTCCATTCAAAACACAGAGGAAACTCTTGGCAGTATGTGTGTGTGGTGTTTTGGTTTTGGGTTTTTTTTGGTTTTGGGTTTTTTTTGGTTTTGGGTTTTTTTTGGTTTTGGGTTTTTTTTGGTTTTGGGGTTTTTTTGGTTTTGGGGTTTTTTTGGTTTTGGGGTTTTTTTGGTTTTGGGGTTTTTTTTGGTTTTGGGTTTTTTTTGGCCACATACCAATATTTAGAATACTATTCATTTAAGATGCAATGCTTGTGAAATACGCTGTAAGGTCTTGTTGGTTCTTATGTCATAAAAAATGTATACTTCTGTATTTTATTTGATATATTGAATACATTAAGCAGTAACTCATAAAACCTCATACTGAAACCAGTTATTCGTCCAGTAATAGGCAGAGGACAATAGCATCCAGGTGGATGAGGATAAAGGTAATCCTGCATGTTAAATGCCAAGTGTCGTTACATTGTCCAACAAATGAAAATTAACACTGAGGCAAATTTGAACAGTTTATGTAAACGCAGTGTGGTCAGAAAGAGTCAGAATGGGAACTATTTCAAATTCTTTAAAATTATGACATGTACTCTGTAATTTCTTCTGTTCTCATTGAACTTAAAATTGAATTTCCAGTAGTTGTGAATCTAACTGACAAAGAATATGCACAATTCTTGCTATTACTTTATAATTCAAAGCTTAGAGCAGTCAGTGCTCCCTATTGCTTTGTGTAGTATAGTTTACAAACCGGTCCAATTCTAAGAGTTTAATTTTGCGATATCAAGTGCAAATTCACCAGGTAAAGCTTTACTGCTTTTAAAATCAATCATCCTAATAATCATCCATACCTCCTTTATGCAGATCTTACCCAAAGAATTGATGCCCAGTCCCTTTCACTTCGGTGGGATAAGTACTTATGGCATGCATAGGAGGTGAAAATTGGATTAGGGTTGATTTTTTTGGAAGCCAAAGTAGGATTACCGAGGAAATGGGGGGGGGAGCGGGGGGACAGGATCTTTGAATCAAACTGACATCATAAATCTTTGAAAGCTGTGCAATTCCAATAGGATGGCTTTGGGGAAATAATACTGTAGTAACACAAGTTATGTTAGTCTGTTCAACTTCATCTTTCAAAACATTTGATTTCAAAAAGGAAAACAGGCAATTCAGGAAACTTTTCATGAAGATTGAATAAAATTTGATTGCTGGAGGCAAGAGGAAATGTATAGATGTAAAAGGAGAAGAAAGCCCATTGATCATATTTGAAGTACAGCTGGTATTTTGGGATTGTCATCTATTTTTATTTCTGTTTTTATTTCCACTATAAACTCAGTAAAACTTCCTAATGGCATGAAGCTTGAGAATTCATCCTAAGTGTAAACTTGTTCTAACAGAATAATAAATTTTTCAGAGACTGGCTTTCATCACCTGTGTATGTTGTTTATTTTAACATATACAGTATTGAAATATTAAGCTTTCTGGTGTAGTTTTAACAATAGTGCTCTTGGTAGTCTGCTTTTTCATGTGCTTTTCCTTTTGAACTTTAGTGTGTCTATAAGATGACATATTGCAATGCTGATTGAGTGCAGTTTAAGGTGATTATGAATAATTTAAAGATACATCCTGTGCATCTTCTGCAATTTCCAACTGGTGACCGCTGTATAACAATGCAAGACCAAAATGATTTCCTAGTGGAAAGTTGGTAGTGTCCTTGGATTTGTATTTTTAAAGCCTAAAGAATTTTTGTCTTTGCTTTTGTTCATGTCATTCAGAAACGGGCAGGATTTTTGTGTAAAGGAGCAATGTAAATTGTTCTTTTAGTGGCATTCTTATCTAAAACTGCTGGTACCCTCTGGAAATCTCTGTGTGCAGTTAAAATCAGGTGTTTCAAGTGGCATCTTGATGAAATAATTAAAGAAAGAAACAGCCTTCCTCTTACATTTGGGGAGTGGGGCAGGGATAAGAAAAAAATTGAAAAGGAACATGTTCAAAGTAGGATTTAGAAAGAGAGGATGGGCATGACTTCTGCAGTGGAATGGTGAAAGCACTTACTGGCCTGACAGGATGCAAAGATGCTTGCAAAGGCAAACAAGAAAATGTTAAGTAATGACGAAGTGGTGCGGTTTTGGGGCTATGAACTGTAGGTGACAGGAAAATAGGTAAAGCTGTGGAGAATCAGGACGTGAGAGTAAAGCTGCTTGAAGAAATAAATAGTAGAAATACTAACTTTTAATTTTTGAAAAAGAACTTTTTTAATTCCCATCTAGCAAATAGAATTTGACTTTGTGGAAACAAGTGTGGAGCTGTATACACAGATTTTGCTGTACTACAGTACAGCTCTGTTTCAAGTCAAAATTAAGACAGCATTTGTGTTTAACTTGAGAAGGCTCTACTGAATCTGAAACAATCACTGCTGTTTGAAAGGAGAAAATAGTTGCTATAATTTATTATACTTGATCAGTTAGGAATGATTCTGCCATCATTATTTTAGACTATGGATTTGGCACATACGCAGCAGGAAGGAGGACAGATTCAGGACAGTGTTTAAAGTTAACCATAACTTAGTTGACCATACTGTCATGCCAGAGCTGATCCGATAAAGGTCTGTTATGACTGTCTGAATTCCTTTTTGCATTTAAGCAAAAATACAAACAACATTTCAGCCCTGCTGTTGGATGCCCATATCACTGTTCCTGCATATGGTGGTGACAGCACAAACTAAGTCCAGGAAGGTGTTCGTACCAGATATTATGACTCATGTTACTAAATATCCATAGTGCCTGTTATCCTGATGTCTGTGAAGGTTTTTAGACACGTTGATTTTTGATGGGAGTAAAAACTCCCGTCAAACCCAGAGCCCACTTCAGAGAGAGGGAAATCTATCTTTGCTTCAGTGAAAACGTAAAGCCCCTGCTTTCCCACAGGAGAAGGGTCATGAAAACAGCAGTAACAGGGGCAGAGGTGGATACCCTGATAGGAAGGAGGGTCTGGTAGTGCCCTTCCCTAGTGAAAACGGGGCACTCGCTAAGAGGCAGGCACACTGCTGCAGTGCTGGTAGGAAGCCACTCTGCCTCTGAGGCTTCATAAGGACCATGCCACTGTAGCTGCAGTTTGTGACTGTTGGTTATAGGTTTATTATCCTCTGCTCCACACATGACTTGATAGCTTTACACCTGACTACAGAAATCCTACTGATGTGTCTATAAAAGGGCAAACAAATTAAAAAACAACCCGTTGTCTGGTGGCATCCCCATCACCACCGTGGCGTCACTGTGTTTGCTGCTCAGTAGTGTAGAACTTGGCCTAGAATGGTGTGACTAAATAATTCTTTGAATATATTTTTTTTTCATCAAGAAAGAAACAAGAAAGAAACAAGATCTTTCCTATGCCTTGTTTTATCATCCCTGCTGAAGTCAAGTAGCTTTTTGTTGTAAGTTAGGGTCATGAGTTAGTTGTTTTTTCCAAGCCATTTAAAGACACCTCAGTATCTGCTTTTTTAAAATTATGTTGTACCTAGGGAGTGATTTTAGGGTATGATCAATTCCCTTCTTTAGTTCTGACTAGTAGTGCACACCAGGAGTGTTTCATTCAGTTTTCTGCTTCCACTGTTTTTTTTGGTGCAATTCCAGGTCTTCCAGCTGTATGTAATGAGAGTAAAAACACTTTTGGAACTTTTAGAGGAAGACTTTTTTTGTCTTCACAACACTGACACTGGTAACTTGCTAATGCAGAAGTTAGCCAAATGCATTCCAGCTCTGTCTTGCCATTCTCCAAACTTCCTCAGCATGATCATGATCCATTATAATCACCTGCCTCAGAGGATTTTTTCGTTTTGTCATAAATCTGTGTTATTTTCTCATGTATGTTATTTTGTCAGTGCATGGTTTTTCTTTAAGGTTCACGTACATCTGCATTTACAGTGCACATTAGCAGAACAATCTGTCAGCTTGTTTGAAATATTATGAACACTGTCAACTTGGCTTAAAATAACAGCTTCAAAGGACATAAAAAATAACTTCCTTCAAACTTCCAGTGAACAGTGGAAATGATAGTGTGAAATAGTCAATCATAGCATAACACATTAGAACTCTCTTATTTTAAATGTTCTGAGATGTGGAGAAGTGTCTGGCAAATATGGAGAGTTGGACAGTGTTAGCGGTCAAAATAAGGTGGGACCTTGAATTTTATTTGTTCTCAGGACAGTGCAGGAAAACCACTAGATTTACCTGCTGTTCAAATAAGTTCAAATTCCTCATCTTGCCTATGCTTTCCCCATTCAGAGCTTTTTGCAACACTGATAGTAATACGTATTGCTGAACAAGCTGATCCTTGGAGCAAGTATCAAGAATGAGGTGTGTCTTGCAATCAGTAGACCTCTACTCTGTATGCCCAGCCTTTCCATGTGGCAGTGGGAGTATCTCATTCACAGAGATACAAAAAGAGTGAAGTCATTTTTGTAAAGGCGATTAGTACACTTGGTGGGTAGGTTAAAAATGTATTGTGAGTTAAAATTGATAGAAATCTCTCTAATGCGCAGAAAAGCTCCCCTCGTTTTCCACACTAAACAGGAAAGGATCGAGACATTTTTCATCCATTCCAAGTAGGATTTATTAGGGTGAGAAAGCAAAACTTCTTAGTTAGTCTTTCTTAGTCTTTCAAACCACCTGATGAGGCTACCTATTATGTGAATTTTCCCTCCAGTTTTCCTGGGTTCATTGAGCCCAGGACTGCATAAACAACGTCTCTGCATATGGTAGCCTGAATCATGTTTGTCAGTTTCACACATCACATATTTTATGGTCGATCACTGCAGCTGTGATAGAGAAATATTGATACGGAAGTTGAGGAGGCAGAGTTTGTAAGGAGTGATGATGCCTTTTAAATGCCTTTAGGAAAACAGTTTGTACACCAAAAATCTTGTCTGAATTTTTTTCTACCTATATTAAATTAAGTCTCTTTGGAAACCTTGAGTAGTTTTTATAAGCATTTTGCTGTCTATGGCTGCACTGTAAGTAGTAAAGAATGAGCATTGACAGAGATATCTGTAACACGTTTGTCTTTTTATGTAGCATTAATCTGAACAGGAAAGATGTAATGCGTTATGATTTTTGACATAATTATCATTAAACACAAATTGATTCAGTGCTCAGGGAAAGATTTTTATAGCTAGTGATTAACTTCTATTATTTTGCTTTGTTGTTTCATAAAAGAGCTAGTAGTATGTTTAACTCCATTCTTCAGCTATTTCCTGCTCAAAAGTGAGCATCTACTATGATATTGCTGAACCTAGTTTTTTCTTTTTTCGTGGCTTTGCTAGTGTTTTCTTTTTTCCTGGTGTTAAAATCTTACTTTGATTTTAAATTGCTAGAATAATTTATGGTTTTTTATCAGTTTTAAATTACTTAGCTAAAACTCCAAGTGATTTTACAGAACTTAAAATGCACATTAATAATGAAATCCAACCCTGTACTAATATAGTGCCCGCATGAATATCCCCAAAAGTGGTGTGATCAAGTGGTAATCCCAATAACCTGTTTTCCACATGCCCTTAAGCCACCCTATCCTCAAAATATAAAGGGAAGAAAAGTGGGATGTCGCAGTATGCACTGAAGTTAAGCAGATCTAAGCTCTGTACATTTTAATTACAAATACTCATGTTAAAAGTATTTTCCAAATAATTACATGATTTATAGATGTAAAATAAATACATTTCTATATTTAGGGACTGTTTGCTTTGAAAGGGTTTTTGTAAGCTTTAGTTTTGTGGTGTGGAGTGTGAAGTGTTAAGGTAGAGTTTTCAGAGATGAGAAGTTTAACAAGTGTTGGAGCCATTTTGAAGAAATACTGTAAAACTCAGGGCATAGATTTAGATAATGCAAAAAGACCATGCAAGACACTTTTTTGATTTTATTTTTGCCTAACTAGAGTGACCCTTTTGTTTTGGAATGGGATTCCGAGCCCAGATCTTATTTGGAAATTTTTTTTGTAAACTTTAATTTGCTGTTCTTGATGGATTTTACAGCTGATGCTGCCAAGACAGAGTAATGAAAACTAGTAGTAAGCCCTGAGTCTTGCTGTAAATATTTTCTCCATTAATTGGAAGGTCTTTTGAGGGGATTTATACCCATTCTTTGGGAAGATGAGATTGTTGGATCTTTGCAGAGTTACAGGATGCTTTTTGTGTATGCTGACATGCAAAAGACATAGTTCAGTAATAAATTCTTGAAATGTGTGTCTTATGTCTGTCTACTAGAAAGCTTTACTAGTGTGCACATGTCTTTTTAGATACAGCTTCTACCAGGCAAAGATCATAGTGTGTCTTTGGCATCTGGTCCATCACAGCATTCCAGGATTACGCTCTTTTCACACCAGCTAGATTTGATTCATTATTTTGGCCATGGAATATTCACTTGTCTATTTGGATGTTTTGTTTTGGTTTTGCTTATATAGGGCTTTGGGTTTGTATTGATATCTTTACAGTATTAAAATTATTCCAGTGAAATGTCAATATTTAATAGAAACAATTTACAATGGCTATTCCTAAATTTACTGAATAGCACTACTACAGCTAAACAGCAGGGAAATCTTCCAGTTTTCCCCAAGTATGTAACATGCTTCATGCTTTGAAGAGGGCAGTCTGGCTACATCTGGAAATTTCTTGTGTAAATACAAGATGAAAGATATCCAAATACACTATATTCCCCTTTCAAACTTAAGGTAAGTTTTCCATATCCGTAATATCCCACCCTTTCATTCCGTATGTGTATGTGCCAGACCTCTGCTCCAGAAACTGGAAATCACACACAAGCTTGCCAGCAGCAAATACTAACAGATTCATATATTACTCCTTTTTGTATATGTCTGGTTTAGCCTGTTCATCACTATCTATACCCTGAAGCTAGCTGCAGTAAAGAATCTGACAATCATATGCTAAGATAAAATGTACCCTGCTGTATTTCTAAGTGCATTTCTCTTGTATGTAATAAACAGTTTACAGTTAAGAATTAACTAAACGTTTGCACTATCTAATATAGTCATGAAAGGCAATTCTGAATTTCTAAGTCTGTTGCACCGCAATGATAATAACATAAAGGATTTTACTTTGGATTCATGTATGTTTAAAAGAAAAAGGCTTATCCCACAAGGATTATATATCTAGCTTCTATTTACTATTTAGAAAAATAACAGTAGAGCTTACAGAAATAATGTAAAAATGACAATTTGAGAAGAAAAGAGTAGGCATTATAGCAACATGATTGGCTTTATTATTATTGTAGTGTTATTAATGTAACATGAATAATGTTAAAGAAATGGAAAGATAAAATAATGAAACAGAAATAGAAGAGCCTTTATTTAAGGATTTATTTAAGAACAAAAAAGGTAGGAAATAATGAGTTCTGATTTGTGGAGCATACTGAGTGAAGATTAGGTGCTTTCTGTCTGCATATGCTTACTCTGTCTCTTGGATTAATTTATGGGCCCTTCACCCCTTTCCAGCTTCGTATTTGGATGTATCTCTTGCAGGCTTCACTTCTCTCATCATTTCATAACTTATAGAAAACTTTCTATTTTGGCGTATTCATAAAGAATAACATGAAGTAAATTTTAGAATATATTCTGTAGTAAGAGCTAGCTGGGTTGGCTTTTTAGTTTCAGGGTGTTTTAACAGAAAAAGAAGTTAGAAGTAGGGGGTTTTTTAATGGTTATTTCAGACAATGCAAAATCTCAAAATTAAAACAATGATTTGGAATTTCTAAACTTTTGAAATGTGTTTTATATTTCCCTTTCCAATTCTTCTCATTACTATAGTACAGTAACTTTTACTTCTTATGTTTTCCTGCTCTCATTTTAAATATATTACAAATTTCTAACTTTTCCAGCCATCTAATGTAGAAGATGGGTAACTAATTCTTGCAATTTAAGAGTTGTGGGATTTTCATCTACTCTTCTGTCACTGGCCATTATCAGAAAATGGATACTGGCCTAGGAAACTGATAGTTTAAAGTTGTGCAGTTCTTCTGCGTAATCTTTTTCATAACTGTTTAATTTAGAAAAAATAAACATACCAAAGAGAAACAGACACAAAAGTATTTAAAAAAAAATCTTTAGTTCAATTGAATAAGTTATTTATTTTGAAATATGTTAAGTTTTATGACATAAAGAAATATGCTCGTATTTTTAATACAAAAATATTCCCCATGAATCTGTTGGAAATTGAGAAGCAAAAATAGGAAGATAAATTATAGCGAAGCGTAGCTTTTGTATGTAACATTAGGTTACATATACTTGACTCGGAGGTAGTCTGATAAAGAACAAGCAATTTCTGCACAGAGAACAATTGTTTCATGGCTGCATCCATTAAAAGATTTGCTTCTGTGAGGATACATTTTAAATGTGCTGAAATAATTAGCCATAATACACTATAGAGTGCCCTTAGTTTCTAAAGAACATCTCAGAAGTCTAGTTAACTTTAATTAAAAAAAGTTTGCATGCCATTTGTAGAAAATTCATTATACGATTATAAACCAAAGAAGTTATTTTTGTGTCTGTGATTATCAATGAGAATACAAACCGCATAACTACACAATCTCTTGGCAGCGGCTACAGAACTAAAATAATCATATGAAGTGAAAAATATTTGTAGTAGTATTCTATTTTTTGTAAGACAGCCTTCAGTGAGCAAGTTTCTTATAACTCTATGTATAAATCTCATAATTAAAAACTAGTTGAAGATATGTGAGGCTTTCTTTACAAGTAAGTAAAGCTTCGTCTATTGTAAAGTATGTTAAAATTAAGAGTTTTTTTCATGATCCTCCTGTTTCCTAAAGTTTGTTTTCGACAGATGTTAGTGCTAAACAGTTAGCAGAGGGTGGTGAAATAGGTGGAGCATTGTCCAGCTGTGTTTTATTTAATGTATGATTGCAGTGATATTAAACAGACTGAAATCGGATACATCAGTGGAACAGCTGCTTTCCTCAAACCAAGTTCTAAATTTCTCATGAGATAGAGAACTGGATTTGGAGTTCAATATTTCTACCTATATATATCACACATTCTGCCTAAATACATATACAGAGTGTCTCTATGTGTGTAAGTATGTCCACAAATTTGTAATGAAATTCTAGTTTAATAGAATTTCTGAATGTATATGATAGTTCTAAGCTCTAGTAATTTAAACAAAGTACTCTTAGAAAATTCAACGTATGTCATTTTCATTCAGATTGAGCAACATGTAGAGTTTTAAAAAAATGTCTGTATGGTTACTATTTCACTTTTTACCATGTATATGTATCACTTTGAGATTTGGCTTGTGACTGTTTTGTGCTCAAAGCAGTCGCTTGTAATCAGCGCTAAAACTTAAGGTACATTTAATTTTCGGTCTAATGCATTCTGTTAATGTTGGGATAGGATGGCAGAATCAGAAAGGGACTGTTCCAGTTCACATACAAAGAGTGAAATATTAAAAAAAAATCCAATTCATTATGTTATCATAGACCATGTTTTTTGTGGACACTAAGAACTCCTGGTGAATGTTAGCTGCTGTGATCAACAGGCACTGTGTCCTGGCTCCCTAGCCTGTTTCATTGTCCTCACCCGTATGCAGGTCTGTGGTCTCGTTTGGAGAGCAGACTGAGCTTGAGACCTGTAAGCAAACCTCGTCTTTTTGAGGTCACCAAAGTACACTGCAGTGGCCTTTATAGAAGCTGTTTCACCAGGGCTTGCAAAAGCACAGCTAGTTCAGGTAGTGTGTTCTAGCTCTGTAATGGGCGGACTGGCTTATATTCAAGACCATCTTCAAGAGCCTGAGTGATTTTTCAGAAGTAGGGACACCTGTTTTTGTCAGCAGAAAGCATTGCATTACCAGCCATTGGCTTGTCACTTCTCACAAATGTGCAAATGCCTGGTTGATTTTGATATTTGATGTGTGAAAGTGTGGTGCCAAACTGGGTAGGAGTTGATGGGAGTGCAGGAATATCGTCTGTACTCCAGATAGGTCACTGTTGTTTCTTGGCTATTGCATTGAGGTGGCAAGGCAGGGCTGCGCTAATGTGTGCTGCTGTGTGTCTGCGCGTGTGAAACAAACATCAGTTTTCATTGTTCTCCTTCCGAAATGAATTTGGTTATGTCAGAAAATGAATCCTTTGGTGTCTAGTTGGTAAGAAGTTTATACCGACAAACAAAAGCAAGGCGTTGTGCAAAGTCCGTTGCTACTTGTCTCTTTTTTTGGTAATTTTTAAATGATAGTTCACTGTATGTCTGTCGTGGTTTAACCTTGGCTGGATTCCAAGTGCCCTCCAAAGCTGCTCCATCACTCCCCCTCCTCTGCTGGACAGGGGAGAAAAAATATGACAAAAGGTTCATGGGTCGAGATAAGGACAGGGAGAGATCACTCACCAATTGCCATCATGGGCAAAATAGACTCCATTTTGGGAAATCAGTTTAATTTATCACCAGTCAAATCAGAGTAGGGTAATGAGAAATAAAACCAAATCTTAAAACACCTTCTCCCCACCCCTCCCTTCTTCCCAGGTTTGACTTCACTCCTGATTTCTTCAGCTCCTCCCCCTGGGCATCGCAGGGGTACGGGGTATGAGGGCTGCGATCAGCTCATCACATGTTCTCAGCTGCTCCTTCCTCCTCACTTTCTTCCCCTGCTCCTGCATGGGGTCACATGAGTCCTTCCCACGGGCTGCAGTTCTTCACAAGCTGCTCCAGCATGGGTCCCTTCCATGGGGTGCAATCCTTCAGGAATGGACTACTCCAGCATGGGTCCCCACAGGGTCACAAGCCCTGCCAGAAAACCTGCTCTAGCATGGACTCCTCTCTGCATGAGACCACAGGTCCTGGCCAGGAGCCCTGGCCTTCCAGCGGCTCACAGCCTTCTTCAGGCATCCCCCTGCTCCACTGCGGGGTCATCCATCAGCTGCAGGTGGAGATCTGCTCCACCGTGGACCTCCATGGGCTGCAGGGGCACAGCCTGCCTCACTATGCTCTGTTCCATGGGCTGCATGGGAATCTCTGCTCCAGTGCCTGGAGCACCTCCTCCCCTCCTTCTGCACTGGCCTTGGTGTCTGCAGAGTTGTTTCTCTCACATATTCTCACTTTTCTCTCCTACTGCTGCATGCCATTATGCAGATTTTTTTTCCCATCTGAACTATGCTATCACAGAGGCTCTACCACTGTTGCTGATGGGCTCGGCCTTGGCCAGCAGCGGGTCCATCTTAGAGCTGGCTGGCACTGGCTCTGTCAGACACAGTGGAAGCTTCTGGCAGCTTCTCACAGAAGCCACCCCTGCAGCCCAAAACCTTGCCACACAAACCCAGTACAGTGTCCATATGTGTTATGGAGAAGGGAGTGGTGGTTTTGTTGGTTTTAAGTTTGTTTTTCCTTATGTGAGAAAAATACAGATGTCCTTGCAGATGAAGTGAATGATCCGTAATTGCTATTATTGAAGAACATATATGTAAGTCACTGGTAAAATACAGCTGTTAAAGAAGGAAAAATGAGGTGACAGTGGACACTAAAAGTGAAGAACCGTTATCAGGGAAACAAAGAAGGAAAAGACGTCAAAGTAATAATACTGGCAACAGGTTATTGATTAGATTTATTACAGTGTATTTTGCAATATATGACAGAAAGGAGATGACACATTGTAATGCACATAACAACGTTTTTCTTATGATGAATGGTTAAAGGAGGTGAGATCTTCCAGGGCACGTGAGGAGATACAGTATCCAGGTTAAGAAAATTGGTAACAGCTCTCATCACGTTGAGTTTAAGTTGCCAGTTAAACATTCAGAAAGTGATGAATAAAGACGTTCAGCGTTCAGACAATGATGTACCTTTTCTTGGAAGGTAGTTTAATGGCATGAAAATATCAGTAGTCATGGTTGTGAATAATATTTTTAAAAATACATTGCAGAGTGAGGAGTTCAGTGATGAAGGGGGTTGCATGATGGTGAATAGCCAGTAAAACTGAGAGAAAGGGAGAGAATCACACACCAAAGGAAACAGTGAAGAAGGGAGCTAACACGTAGAAGGTGTTCAGGAGATACTGGACCTCATAAAACAATGGAGGAGGGGAATAGAAAACAGGAACTTTTTTTCAAGGCTGATGAGAAGGAGGATGATGGATGATTGTTGGATTTGTCAGGGATAGGTCTGCTGAGACTCAGAAAGGAATCTAAGTGTGATTGACAAGGAATGAGGATGGAGAAGGCAGTGTTGGATGAAAAGGTTGAAGTGTGAAAAAGAGAAATGGAGAGAAAGAAACATGGAACTATTTGGTGAAAAGCAGATGACCTAAATGAGATTTCTGAGATACGGCTTTCATAAACAGCAATTTCTGGATATTGCTGTGTTCTGAAGATGCCAAGGCTGATGGAGAAGAAATAAATACTTGCCAGGCCAGAATGTGATACATTGTACCAAAATGAAACTGGAAGGCTATGATGAGAAAATGGAAGTAACAGTTTTGTTGGATGGAGAAGAGTTTTAGAGATGCTAAGGAGAGGTACTACAGAATATCATAAAAAAATAGAAATGAGAGAAGAGAAAAGAGGATTTTGAAGCAACATTAACAGTGGAGGAAAAGGCTAATTGCAGAACAAAAAATTCTGTAATGATTCTGTACTCCTCAGAGACAATTTGGTATGGAAATACTGCAGCCTGTTTGGGGGAGTCTTGGATATCGATTAGGACATTATTTCCAACCAATGAATTCTATTATTTCATATTTAAAGAGCAATCTGTTTTTAATGTCTGTTAGAAAAGAATACTAATGTTAAAAGTGATGCATGTTTGAAATATATTCAGGAATCTCACTATAGAACAGCAAGCGACATTTTTCTAAGAGATATTTCAAGTCTTTTCGCTCTACAGAATGCTTAGGTACTTCATTGCTTCTCCGTAGGCTAGCTTGGAAACTTGATATGAGAGGGTGTTGTGCAGTGTATATGGATAAATATACACTGTATTTTAAAAATGAAACATTCATTGTCAAGTCATTTCAGTATTGAGTGTCAGAAATCAAATCCAAATATACCAGAGCCTCATCTTGCGGAAGCAGTGAAGTCTTGGTTTTAAATTTAACTTATATTACAAAGTATCTTTAATCGTGAAAGATTTTAAGGGGGTTTTGAGGGTTGAAGTTGATGTTACCCCAAAACCTGAACTGCCAGAGTTATTTAAGACAGCATGTTGTTTCTGAGCTAAATGCAGGATGAATTCAAAGGCACTATTCAGTTGCAATTTGTTGTATTTGAGCAAAACCACATTTTGTCAATAGCGCTTTCAACAACTGTTTATTGTATGCATGGAAACAGTGATTAACAGTGTAAGATTTTACTTGTAAAACCAGTAGATTTGTTATCTGTACTCTGGGTTTACAGATTCTGAAGCTAAGTGGAAATTTATTTCTTTTCCCTGTGGAGCACAGTGTTCAGTCATCATAAACTGTTGGCAGAAAACAATTTTTGAAAATTTTTTCCACTTTGCCAGTTTTTCACCTACAAATATGTAGGGTTTTTTTATTTGCTTTTTTAGCTAGTCAATTATATAAAGCTATTGTGAGACAAAAAGCAATGCCAAAGAAGTAATAATGAAACTGAGATAGGAATATTGCTTGAAAAGAAAATAAAGTTTACTTGAGTTACCTTTTTTTTTTCCCTTTCTTTTTTTTCCCCCAATCAGTTTCTTACTTTTACATTTTACTCACACATAACTCTGGGGCCTAGTCCTGAAGTTGCTGAACTTAGGTAAAATCCTGAGTTAAAGGTAACTGAAATTGAGGGCATTTAGCAACTCTGTGTCTTGTGAATTAATAGCAACATATCTTTGCATGTGAGGCTGCGCACCATCCACAAGTGCCTGGCTGACCAGTGACAGAAGAAGAGGAATTTCCTTTAACTTCTCAAAACCAGCTTCTCTCAAAGACTTACCCTGCTGAATGATGATGGCATATTTTGTTTTCTAGAGGCTTTTGAAAAAAATTCATATATGTATGCTCCTTGAAAATCAATGTTAAGTGTATTGAACTAATAGTCTCAGCCACCTTATGCAACATTGCTTATAAACCACTGAGGCTCTGAGTTAAGAATGCTCATTTTATCACTGAAATACTTCATGTGGCGAAATACCACAGACCCTTTTAACTGAAGCATTCTTCCTTCTTCGGCTTTCCACCTGAAAAAATAAAACCAAATCCATGTTTTTTTAAAAAAAATTAGTTAATAACATGAGAAAATACAGCGTAACTGTTTTCAGCATGTTTTTATTGGAAAAATCAAATAACATAGAAGAAATAATAGCTCACTATATGTTACAAGAAGTTTGGGGAAAGTGACTTCATTTCTTGGGGAAATACACCTATCTTGTTGGAGTATATATGTTTTAGCTACTTTTTTCAACAAGTTAGTTAATTTATTATACAGCCACCTTTGATAACTCACTACAAACTACGTATTTTTTGGCTAAAGGGTTACTGAACCAGAAATACTAGCTTCTGTGAATTTCTGTACATTTTCAGTTGTATTTGAGTCTATTCACTCTTCCTCTATAAGGTCACTAAAATAGGTCTTAAGCTTTGGGAGCACTGAAGACTGAAAGAATATGAGAAATTATATAGAATTATAGTGAGAATAGCTTTGTCGTAGTTGGTTTTTAAAGACATCTTTGTAGCTTCCTTGTTTTGTTTTTTTTTTTTGTTTGTAACTTTTGCTTATTTATTGCCAATGGGCAAAAGCTACTATTAATTGATATAAAACATCTGGTGTTGGCATAGGTGAGTTTGAAGCAAGCAGTGGACTTTCAGTAGGGTTTCAGTATATCTTAACTAATTTTTTAATGAAACTTTTACAGAATAACGTTGACCAGATTTTATTCTTTTCTGGAAGGTGAAGGAAACTTGGACAGCTGGGCAAGTCAAAGAGTGATTAATGTATTTTTGAAAGAGGCAAAACAAGGGTGCTCTGTATTTTTTTTGTTTACAGAAGCCATATTTATGATAGTAAAAAGGAAGATAGTCAAAAATTTGCTAGGATAGCATGGGATGGGTTAGATAAATTATGAAAAGATATAAAGGAACATTTCTTTTACATCCTTATATGTTTTTCTCATGCAGCGTAAAAAGTCCGCAGAGGAAGCCAACTGAATAGTTTCCAAAAGCTATTTTTATTAGTAATATTTATCAGTTTTGTGGCCAAGATATATTATTTTCTCAAATGCAAAGTTTGACAGTGCAGCCAAACATTCAGCTGTGGTTTAATTTTTGAACCATTAGGCAAATATTTAGCAATGCTGTTAAGAAGCCATCTTTCTAAAATGGTTTCCTAAAGTCCTTCTTGATTAATTAACTTAAAGAAGAAAAAATTATTTCTTTGGTCAGCAATATTCTTAGAAATTGAATGCTCCAAGTGGTGAAGGAAGCATGGGCAGATAGGAAGGACTTTCTCATCACGCTACAGTGCTTCAGAGACATTTCTAAGGCAAACCATCCTGCTTGCTTCCTTGTGCCTGAGGCCACATCTCGTCAAATGTACCAAGTGCCTGGCCTTGGTGCCTTCTGTGTAAATGGTAGAGATTTTTTTTCTCACTAGAAATCAACTTTTTGTATCAATTGCCAGTAACAAAATGCTACATTGTTTTTCACCTTGACTGGCTACGCTGCTGTATGGTGTCTCTTCGAAGAATGCTCTTTGCTTTAACAGCCCAACTTTTTCAGACTAAGCATTTCACACTTGTGTTTTTATTTTCGTTCATAGTTCTGTGATATAATGGATGATTCATTGCAAGGAATTGAAGATTTTATAAACTATACAAATAGTTACAGGGCTGTTATCTTTTCTATTTTATTTTCTGGTTGTGTGGGATTTTCTTCACAATACAATTGCGCAAGAAAAACTGCAAAATATTAAAAAAAGAAAAAAGCGCCAAGTCTCTTATCTGTTCAGTAATTGCGAATAACTAGGAAAACTTCTCTACGAAATACATGTGAAAGATTATTGGAGGGTATTGAACCACTACTGAGTGTGAGAGATAAGTAAATCCCAAAGACTTGCCTCCTGTAGAATATCATCCCTCCACCCAGAAAAAGGCCTTAGGTGCAACAGATGAGACTATAATAGACACGCAGGACAGTTAAATACAATTGCCAGTCAGATGTCCTGGTTATGGCAAATAAAGTTAGGTTGCTGTATTCATAATTGGTTAATTAGGGCTGAGAGAAGGGAAGGAGTGTTTCAGGTCTGCTAATGATACATGTAGATGTCACTGAGTTAGAAAATCATGGAGCAGAGCAAATTATGTAACAACGTAATCATGTAAACACTCAAACCTCAGATTTCACAGGTTAATCTTGTTTTGCATCAGTATGGTCATTACTGAAACAGCGTCCATTTCTACAGCACGGAAGTGGTATTGAAGAGCTGTCACATAAATTGAAAGTCCAGGGATCATGTTTACAGAGACTTAAGGAAAGCATCTGATATAGTCTGCAACTGCCTACTCAGGAAAAAAGCCTGAGAAATTCTTGAATTCAGCTGGCATATGTAGACCTGATAATTTGTAAATGATATACTAAACCCGGAAAGTACAGTTATGTTTCTTTTCTGGATTATAATTGAGAGCAAAGCCAATGCGCTTCCTTCAGTAGAGATGACCGAAGGGGGGGGATGGGGAAACAGCCATTTGGAGAGTGTAGCTCGTGCCCTGGGAACCTGTCTGTCTTGTCAGCTGTAATCCCAGCTCTGAGATTGCTGGCTGCCTCTTATGGGATCACTTTCAACAAAGACCCGGACAGCTTTGCTCAGTTGTGACTATAAGGGAGGTTTCAGATTTGTTTCTTTTCTTCTTGGAGTTTTATAGCTCATGCTTTTGTCACCTTGAGACTGACCTATGATAATATGTTGTCTTGGAAGGCTTTTATGTTTATTAAAAATTACCACTTTTGCAGTTGATTATTGTCAGTGTCTGCTAATTTATTTTGCTGATAGTATCTTAGTCAGGTGAAATCACCCATATAAATCTCAAACAGCCATACGTGTCTTGGGACTTGCCTGTTTGGTATCTCTGCCCACCTTGGTATCTCTGTCCATCTACCTCACATTTGAAACCAGTGTAAATCCCGATTTCCAGCTCTTAAGAGGAGCTTTGGAAACGTTCCTTGATGTAAAAGAGAAGGAATAGCTGGTAAGCGAGTGTGGGAGGCATCTCTAGAGATGAGATTCCCTGTTCCGAATACACCTTCCTTGTGCTGGAGCAAACTGGAGTAGACTGCACATTGCTAGTGGTGCACTCAGTATTTTTGCTGTAGACATGATTGTGGTTGGATGGTTGACTGTATTCACACTAATAAACAAGTAAAATTTTGTTAAGCATCTGTAATACAGAGAAAGATTGATATAACAGTCTTTGTAGATCTCACTTTCCCCAAGGCCGTCCTCAATTTGTTGCCTCTGCTCTTAAAAAAATCTTGAACATGGATTAGGAGCAAGAACGAAGAAGAATTTCTTGGCTGGGAGAGTCATTGTTTTGTTAAAAGCAAGAAGGGGTGTGTGTGAAGCATTATAATCTTGAGAAAGTGTCGGCTTTGTGAAATATTGTGTCCTAGAAACAATGTGGAAGGCTCAAAAATTTCATTAGTTAAGCATGTTGTTGTTTTTCTCATGGACGTGGCTGGAATTTCTGTGGTGAACAAACTGACTAGGTCTATCTTCTGCTTTTCCTGGAACATGTTTTATTTAGGATTCTGGAGACAGAGAGCAATTGTGTGCCACAGAACTCTGACCATGTGGCTCTGTTGTAGGTCATTCGTTGTGATACACACTTCACGTGGGCACTGTCTTCTTCACTTCCCATATTGGTCCTCTTCAATCCACCCAGGTTTTTGTACAAAGGATATTCATTAAATATGATGCTTCAGTCATGTATCTTCCCTCCCAAACCCTCACCCACACTCCTTTCTCTGGCTTCCTTTTATCTTCTGGTTCTCATCCTCTCTATAAAGACTGCATCAATATTGCAAACTCCGATGTTTGTCTGGTATCTTAGTTTTTTTGATACATGCGACTGTTTCCTTTCTCACATGTGCTTTATGTTTTCTGTCTGTCATTGTGTGTTGCACAGAAGTCCAGTCAGCTGTAATTGCTTAAGAAAAATGTATGTGCTAATACAAAGCTAGAAACAAAGTGCTTACATTTCTGCAGTTATTTGCTAGAAAGCCTTCAAACAAGTTGCAGAAGGTAGTGTGTTACTGCAGAAATTGCTGAAATAACCTTTAAAAAACTTTAAGGACTGATGAACTTGTCAAATTTCATGTGGCGCATGACTAATACTCAATAATAGCAGGCACCTCTGCAACAAAAAGATAGGGGTAATAAGGGAGTAATGTAGGTACACTTTGCCCTAATTATCTTTACGTCTTTATCTAGTGTTTCAATGCTCTCCCCTTCCTGAATCAAACTTCTGAATTGTGTACATTAATTCTGTTGTTTCATGTCTTTCCAGCAAGAAACATTCTGATAATTTTTTTTGCTAATGCTTTGTTAGCAAATTAGACATCTGTTAAAAATATTAAGAGGACAGAGGCCAAACACATTATTTTCTTTGAAAACTGCAATGAACATTTGCCAGTATATGTAAAAACTTCTTGTTCAACCTTCTATCATTTTTAGAGCAACCTTCAATCATTTTAGAATATTTGATTTAGTATTACAATTCAGGGTTATATTCCTTTGCAGAATAATATATGGAGGGCAAGCTTGCAGAGCTCAAAGTTAGGAAAACAATCTTTTTATTGGTAAACTGAACAAATTTATTTTTAAAGACAAATGGCACTGCTGATGCGATCTTACTGTCCCTTTCAGACAAATCTTGTTTTCCTTGAAATGCTCAGGCATCGAAGCTGGACAGACTTGGGCTAAATTTGTTCTGTTGTCTTCATTTTTCTGATTAAGGGGCAAATAATGTCTGAGTCTTGGATATCCGTATGTTGCTATTTCTCTTTTTCTGTGGGACAGTTGAAAAAGGGCAAGAACTGGTTCAAGTGTAGGCACTTCATTGAGAAGGCTCCATAGTGGGTGACGTGTTTAAGGTGAGCTGTTTAATTACTGAAAGATATAGTATAGGTTTGATTAATGGATTCATAAATTCATGCTGAATAAAATCAGTATCTATGACCATAGAAAAATAACAAAACTCCTGAAACCTTATCTGATTTAATATCTATCCGTCTAGGTGCTTGGTTTTTTTGCTAGTAAAACATACAAGAAAAGGCATTGGTTGAACACTAAATCTTTTTCTTTATTTTGTTTTGTATCCAAAACAAAATGAAAGGAAACCACTATTGCATTAAGTTGGGCAGCAAAATGAAAAAACTGTTATTTAATACAGGTATGTCAGCATGACATTGTCAAGATGGGATGGGAGTGTTGAGTACAGAAGTGTTGGTGAGCCCAAATGTAGTTTTTCCAATTTATTTGAAACAGCTAAATACCACATTGTAATCTATCATTTTTTTTAGGTGTGATTATTAACCATTTATGATGTTTTTGCTATGTCTATGGTATTTCTTAGACAGAAAATACATCATTTTAATTGTTTGTTAAACAAATATTACAGAAGATTTATTTTCTGATAGCCAATTCAGAGTTTATCCTTTATATGTTACCATACACTTGGAAAATTCTATGCAACAGGATGCATAAAATATGTTTCTTTGTATTTATAAACACACCCACCGAAGACATACAGTTGTAAACTGCAGTCTGTTCATAGAATTTCTCCAGGATGTGCACAATTGGTTGGAAGTGACAGTCATTTCCAAACAAGTGCTGTGGCTAAATGCAGGCTGTTACATTCTGTCTCCAAATACTGTAAGAAGCATTTACTTGCTGTTTGAAGCCCTTCTTTCTCTGTTGAAGAGTCATTTGTGGAGCGAATAATTTATGTGACTCCTCTCAAAACTTGACTAAATCTGCACACCAAGATAAGCTTGCAATCATTATTACTGTCATCACACAAAGATTCCTTAGCTTTTGGACCAAATTTAGAACAAATATTTGAAAGGGTAAACAGCATTATTTAGTTTACTAGCTTGGATCTTTCTCATACAAAATAGCCCGTGAAAAGAGCCTTAGTAAGGTGCATAGGGAAAAATAAGAAGTTACAGTAACTGAGGATTCCTGTGCAAGCTTAATTCAATCCGTGTGTTTGCATTTTGTGATCATATCCTCCTTTTTTCTACTGTAGAACTGTGTCTCTTTTAATGTATAGACTGAATAGTAATCACTAAGCAGCTGCTCAGTATTTTGTCCTCTTACTGTTCAGCATGTGATTCTAGATCTGACTTAGTGCATACTGTGCAGACTCTCTTCTGAAAATATATGCTTCTATGCATATTTTTCTGTTTTGCTCATCAGTATGGTAAATGAAGGACTTTAGTCACTGATTTGTCTTCTTCCCCTCGTTATAAGAAATGGCATGATTTAAACCTCATCTTACAGATGGGAAGCAGAGACACAGTTGCACAGGCAACCTTAAATTCTTGAATGCTTTATTATACAACTATATGAATTAGTTTTATGTTAGGATAAGGGGGCAAATGAGAAGTATAATTTCCTAGCTGTTAAAAAAGGAGTCAACCTGTCTCAAATTCCTTTGTCTCTGTTTGTCTTTTCCCTTTTCTTCAATTTTCTCTTCCCTTGTATGAAAGGTGTCTTGGTATCTTAGCTGAGACTTTTGTTTTTGATTGGGAAATAGGAAAGCTTGATTTTACAAAAATGCTAAAATTTAATGAGGTTCCTGACTTTTTAGTAGAATTTTTAGGGATTTTACAAAATAGTGACTTAATAAATTAGAAGTCAACTCTAAGCAAGATCGAAACGGTTAACTTGTAAGTAATTGCTACCTTTCTCTAGTATTATCAGCAAAACAGAAATACTTGAAAATAAAAATACGTCATTCCTGAACATGAATTTTATTGCAGCTAAATGGAACACAAACCTGAGAATATCTAAGCTTTGTTCTATTATATAAGCCATGAATTTTGGCAGGGAATAAATTTGGCAAAAGTGAATCCTTCCAATGCTTGTTTTAAGTCCTTTGCAAAGTATGTATATTGTATTTTGGTATTTTTTGTAACTGTAAGCCTGCTTAGGGGAGTGTTAAGAACTGTCTTAAAATGTATTTTTATCTTAACCAGGTGCAACTAACTTTATTCACCACTAGTGGGGAATTTTTCAAAAGCGCTGATGCTTGTAAATGTGGACTGTGTAATTAAACCTACGAAAAAGTCAGATTTTGCATTCAAGCTCTGATTATGAAAACCTATTCTGAAACATGTGACATTTTTAAAAGGCTGTAGAAATATTTAGCTTCTGTACCTGCTAAAAATGCAGGGGTTTCTGTTTAAATTTAGGAATAGCAGCAGAGTACACAAAATGCTATAAAGAAATGCTCGTCCTGTCTTGAAATAAGCAAATTTTCTGGTGTTTTATTTGTTTGACAAACAGGTGCACACAAAGTTCCACTGCAGGCAAGCCCATGCTCCAGGCACTGACACTTCATGCCTGACATTTTCCTATGATGGTACTGTCCTTGCCAGCCGGGGAGGTAGGTGGTGGAAAGAACCCTTTGGTGTGTGGCGTGTAAGACAATTTTAACTTTACTAAGTGAAACAATTTGGTAAACAAATCATTTAAGTCGTATCATCATTAAATGTAATTGTTTGTGGTGATTGTAAGATAGTGAAATCAGCTACTAGTGATTTAAGCCTGAAGTGTTTCACAATTTACATCTTTTATTTTGATACACCATGCAATACTGTGTTCCAGAAAGCACATTTTGTGTCAGTTAAGGATTATGTTAAGAGAACTTTGCTGGTTATATTACACAGTACCTGATCTTTCTTCTTGACTAGCATTAATAATACACAAAAAGGAAAATATTAGCTTAAGTAAATATAAAATGAAACCAGTTTTCTTAGTTCTATCCAGGAAGATTACTACCTCTCAGTATCTCTGTTCTGGAGCTATTAATTCCTCAAGCAGCTTTCTTATGCAATGTCCTTTTATGTTCTAGTTGGATTTTTTATCTAATTTGTGTTACAAACATCAAGAGATGATGACTGGGAGTAGCAAAGATGTACGTAAATGGAAAAAAATTTGTAAGGTCTACAAAACAGGAAACAAACACTTATTTTTTAAACTTCAGATAAAATTTATATCAAAACAGTCTTGGATAACGGAATCAATCTTGAGAAGGCAATGATATATTTGAAGACTCGTCCATTCCAGTGTTAGATGTATTGGATAGGATGGTGTCTGTCTAAGACAGCTTTTCATCCAGAGATTTGTCTACTACAGTCCGAGCTGTCTGGATGGAAACCAGCTGTAACCAGAAGCTATGTGTATGCATTAGCATGGCCCCAAGGCCGAAAAAACAGGGCTAGGGAGAGACAGTCTATGTTAATGTCAGCTAACATGCCTAACATATGTACAGGACATCTGGTCAGTGTGGTATGTAGACAGAATGGGATGACACTTACAAAATACCAGGATACAGGTATTTATAGGTGGCAAACACTCTGAAGCAGGGGATGTGCTTCCAAGCCAAGGGCACTTCGATTGTTTCCTAATTGGTGTTCAGACTCCTGGATCCAGAGTTCTACTGCCACTGTACTCATCATGAATGAGTCCTAAGTGGTTGAGGTAAAAACTCTCAAGCTTACTAATCCTTACTGAACGAGATACTTACTGTGTGAGAAACTTCTCCTCTTTTGGAAGTAGGTGAACCATGTGTCTTTTCTGTTCTGGGCTAGCTGAAATGCTGCATCTGTCTGCCAGTGGTGTTGGCTCTGAAAAGTTCACACAGACATGCTTCATAATATTGAAAGAGAAACCTCAGTGTGCTTTTAAATATTAACAGCAAACAAGGTTAATACTTATGTGAGGAATATTTACTAGTCCTGTCTTGAAACTTCCATTTACATAATTTCTCTTGTGTTTCATGTTTATAACTGTAGATCACATAAATGACCTTTGCTTAATTTTGCTGCATGTGGTACTTTTGTTGCCTGCTCTTCCTCATCTGTCTCTAGATTTTGTGTCGTGTTAAACAGACTTTCGCTTACTTATGTTTTATCTGCCATGTTCTGCTCTAAGCTATATAAAATGTTGATTGATTGTTTGCAGAATGTAAGACTTTATGGAAATTTGGCCCCTCAGTGTGGATAAAAGTACTACCTTTGTCTAGTGTATTTAAAAGAAAAAGCTCTGTGTGCGCTATGCTAGAGAATAAGGAGGGTTCATACCTTATTTTGAATTAGTTAGTGCTTTAATACAAGTATTGCTTTGGATCTGCACCAACAAAAGCAGATGTGCATCCAGCACCTGCCAAGTGCTGAGGATCAAAGAGTTGTTTGGGGAATGGGGACTTTCACTGAAAGCTTGATTGACTCTCCTGCATCTCATGTAGATTCTGCTTTGGATATGAGAGAGATGAGGCAGGGCTCAGCTGCAAGCACAGGGGAAAATGAAAAGCTAAGGAGCTGCTCATGAGAGTTCCCAGTCTTACTCTTGTTGGGTATTAGGTAGTAACTTGACAGAAATTTAAGAAAGTGATATTTTTGCACACTTGTAACAATGAAAGTAATTTTTTCTAAACACAGTGAAAATAGTATATGGGGAATGTTTTCGTTTTTCAGCAGTGAAAAGGTAAGCATCAGAACTAGAATTCAGGTCCTGTTATAAAAATTTAAGAAAACTCTTTTTGATTCCTCGTATGTACAGAATTTATGGAGTTAGATTTTCTCTATGGCTAATGAAGCAGTGACTTCATTAATTCCATGAATCTCATGACAGCTTTTGGTTTGATGGTTTATTCATTTTCTGTTGTATGAACAATGTGCAGTCTCAGTGCCATCTTAATCAGTAAACTTTTGTAGCAAAATAAGTGCACTGCAGTTAAATCCGAGAAAGAATATTCACATCTAAGCCTATTGGGTAGCTTATGCAGATACTGCTTTGTTTTGAGCTCAGAAAATATTTTTTGTGTGTGTTCCCTTTTGATGTTCTAGGGTTTTCTTGTTCTGTGGGTTTTTTGTGGGGTTTTTTTTGGTTTTTTTTCTTTTTTTTTTTTTTTTTTTTTTTTT
>Ga0065711_1002494_pt1 | contig 46119 bp, 24 predicted proteins | sample Hoacrofraction12_FD_59098 | JGI IMG/M metagenome (GOLD analysis project Ga0065711, IMG submission 59098) | Hoatzin crop microbial communities from Cojedes, Venezuela - Epithelial fraction 12 v2 (version 2) | ecosystem: Host-associated > Birds > Digestive system > Esophagus > Crop | place... | reverse complement strand
CGGCGCGAGCTGCTCCCGCGGCCGCCCGGCCGGAGCGCGCGCGTTGCACAACCTCCCCGCCCGGCCCGCGGCTGTGATGAAAGGCCGGGGCGGGGGGGCGGGGAGGCCGCGCCGCCTCTACCTGTTCGGAAGGGGCTGGTCACAGACTTCCCATCCGGCAGGCAAATAAACCCACCTTCAAGGCAGCCACCATTCCTTTTCTTTCTTTTTTTTTTTTCCCCCTCTCCCCCGGGAACCTCCCTCCACCTTTGCTCGGTCCCGCCGGAGGCTCCCGGTTGCCACCTCCCGGTGGTCCTCGCCGCCTCCCCGGCTCTTGCTCGGCCGCCCCCGTCCCCGGCGCTCGGGAAACCCGCCGGTGCGCGGCGGCAGCGGCCCGGTTTGCTCCCCGGGCGGCGGGGGGGGCCCGCAGAGCGGTGGCGGTGCCGCTTCGTCGGGTGGGATAAGCTACCCCGTGAGGTACAGACGGCGTTATCCCTCCGCTTGCTGCAAGGCCGCATTCCTCCCGCTCTCTTCCTCCTCCTCCCCCCCAAGGAAGGCTAGAGCGGGGACTTTCTCAGGTCGCCTGGCGAAGCTGGGGGGACCTCCGCCCTTGGAGGCGTTTGAGACCCGCCAGGACACAGCCGTGAGCAGCTCACCCACTCTGGAGTCAGCCCTGCCGTCAGCAGGGGTTATCACAGAATCACAGAATCATAGAATGGTTTGGGTTGGAAGGGACCTTAAAGATCATCTGGTTCCAACCCCTCTGCCATGAGCAGGGACACCTTCCACCAGACCAGGGTGCTCAGAGCTCCATCCAGCCTGGCCTTGAACATTTCCAGGGAGGGGGCAGCCACAGCTTCTCTGGGCAGCCTGTTCCAGTGTTTCACCACCCTCATGGTGAAGAATTTCTTCCTAATATCTAATCAAAATCTGCCCTCTTTTAGTTTACAGCCATTCCCCCTTGTCCTATAACTACACACCCTTGTGAAAAGTCCCTCTCCAACTATGGTTGGGACTATGGACCTCCTGAAGTCCCTCGCATCTGAATCTTTCAGTGAGTTCTGTGATTCTCTGACCACACATCTTGGAAAACCAAAATCTATCCCAAGAGGTCTGAACATGGGCGAGAGAAATGTGAGAAAAAATGAGTTAAAATGCTAAGCCTTAAATTTTACATAGCATATCAAGTAAAATATCAGTACAAATAATTCAAATGTTAATGACATTCAGAGTAGTTATATCTTCAGTTTATTCCAGTTTAATCCTGTCTAAAGTACTCTTTCTCAGTCTGCAGTGCTAAGTCTCAAATTTTTACGATGCCCACCTTTCCCCTGTGTTTGAAAGCCTCCAACTGCAGCACCAATAGAAGGTCTCCTCGTCTACATCCCATACCCTGAGTTTGCCCTCATGGAATGTATCCATTGCAGTCTGCATTTGTACAATATTGTGCCTTCTTCAGTCTGTGATGTAGCAGTGGGGCAGATGGGCTCACAACTAACTGCTCCTTTGTGACGGAACAACATAGGCAAGACCTACATAGACACGAGATGAGAAAGAACTGTTTGCAACTGAACTGTACGGCTCTAGGACAGCTCAGGAGCTCATATCCTTCCTAAGGCAAAAAAAATCAGTGTTGCAGCCTCGTGTTCAGTTCCTCAGGGCTACAAGAGTTTGCATCTGTAGAATCCCAGAAGTGCCAAAGCTCCTGGGTGAAGAACCTGGGGGTGTTCTGTCTCTGTTTCATTAGTGGGTAGATACTCCGGCCATTGATCTAAGCTATTTGGAATAGGGAGGAACAGATTTACTAGGGCTTACTGGAGAAGATGGACTGAAAAAAATTTACTTTCTTTTTCTCCCCCTTGTTAGCGTTGGCTGGTGGGGGTCAGAAATTGGGGTGTTCCAGCTGATGGTGTTGGAAATTATATGTACCATTTTGTTCTTTTGTATATTGGAGTTCACCTACTGTAGCACCCAGTCAGAATGTGTGCAATAGTAGTCAAACAAAATACAATCTAATGTTACAGCAAGATCAAGATCTGCAGCAAGTCTATGAACAAGGAAACATAAAAAGGTAGAAACCCCAAATGCCTGGAACTTTACTGATATCTGTAAAAGCTCTGCTGCATTGCTTTGCCGTGTGTCCTCTGCACAAAAATGCAGATCCAAAGGGAAAAAGAGTGAATCTACACAGAGGCTGTACCCAGCACAGTGGAGTACTACATATGAATTATTCATACTACTCTGCTGAGTTTTTCATTGACAGGAACTTTTTGCTTGTGCATCACAAGGTTGGATTCTTTCTTTGTAAACTGTTGGACAAAACGAACTCCCTGAGTGTCTAGTGAAAAAAAAAAATCTGAAATAACTTAATTTCAAAAAATCTTTATCTTTACAATCATATTCTATGATTTTATGATTTACATCTCCACAACCTTTTCACTGTTGTGGCTTTCCAGTGGGCTTCCCATCTCTAATTCCGAATCGCAGGGCATACTTTTTCCTTCCGTTTCGCAGTATCTTGTTTCATGTATCACTGAGATGAGGTATCTAGCTGGAAAATATCACTACACAACACACCTGGGCTTTCCTCCTACAGAAATGTGGGCTTTTGGTGAGGGAACTGAGGAGGAGTGGTATGCACCACATCTGGTCTTGATGTACTGTTGGGACGGTCGAAAGGCACTCCCAAGACTGAGTTGGGAAGTGCTTCTTTTGAACTGCAGTTCAGACAGAACTCTTTCATATGTTTCTTATAAATTGTTTACTGTGTTTGCTGCTCCTCACATTTTTGAAAGAGCTATGAGTTTCACTGTTGCGCTGTTAAATGTCCTTCTAGACGATGAATCACACTGAACCTAGAAAAAACTCTCTGGGCTCCCTCACTTGATCTTACTTCCCAGACTATCAAAGCATCCCTACATCTGTCAGCCTTTGCTATTGATAACTTGAATCTGTGCACCATGAACTGGCTTTCAGTAAGGTGTTACAGTAACATAGGTGTATAGGGCTCCCAGGGACCCCAATCACATTCTGCAATAAGCCCCACTTCAGCCTAAAGGAAAAACTTGCCTTTGTTCTGTGGCCTCTGATTCACTCCTTTCATCCACTAATTCTACAGTTCTAAGAAAAATCTGTGACAGGTCTGTAGAGCATTGGGGATGCCCTGTTTCGATGTTTCATTCCCTATACAGAATTTGTCTGCTCTCGTTCTCTTATTCTCACCTCCACAACCACAGTTTAATGTTCCAGTGTTTTCTTTTTTATCTTGGAAGGTTTTCTGGCTCTACTCCACCAGCAATTATCTTCGAATATTTCAAACAAACAGCTGACTTCAGAGTCTTTGTGTGGAAAATAGACTCCTACCATCTAGTGGTTTGAGCTGTTAAATTAGTTTTTACATGGACTTTTTCATTCAGAAACTCAGACTTTATTTTAAACAGATACTTTAAACAGATACTTTAAACTCCTACACAAGGAGCACAAGGGACACCTCCTGATCACAAAGCAGTCACCCCTAGCTTAGGGACTGCGAGACTTGACTACACTTGACAGCATGCCAGCGGGAAGAACTAAAGACAGACTAGAAGTCCAGTATCCCTGTAGAAAACTCCACTTACTTGTTTATGAGCAACGTACTCATAGGTGTTTATCTACAGATGCCCCGGCTGGACACCTGGTTAGGCATAGAAGCATATTTCCACTGTGGGCTGAACTGCAGGCTTTCTGGCTTTTGTCTCTTGATAAGCTGTCCTGCCCATGGTCTGCCATGCTCTGACTGGGCTTGCAAAACAGGAGTAAATTAAATTATTGTACCATCCTGAAAATGAGGAGGAGGACCTTTCTTTCTCCCAGAAGTTACCTGAGCAGATTCTCTTGCCTTCATCTCCCAGTTCTGCTCCTGCTGGTGGTCCAGCAGGTGGGAAGCCTTGAGAGGTCCCGGCTGCTCGAAGGTGCTGCGGCAGGAGCAGGGAGCAGCCCACCCCACCCATCAGGACCATGCGTAGTTTGGATGGGTGATGCAAGCAGTTTTGCCTGGTGGTGACTGGGATTTTGTTTCCTTCCAAGCTAACACTTCTGGCCCACACTGGAGCCGTGAGAGACTGAGGGACCTATTGCAAAAAGAAACAAAAGCTAAGCAAAACATGGCTTCACTTATGTTAAGATGCTACATTTTGGATAGACAAGTGGAAAGCAATGCAAACCCAGCACTAATATAATCTGATTCATATTCCTGTTCATAGAACTGCCCTAAGTCTTATAAGTCTGGGGCACAAGAGTAAGTTACTTTCTAATAGATTTTATAGCACATTATATACTTCTACATCAAAGAAGTGCAGTTATACACTTAACACTCCTCTCTGAGAGGACATGCTTCCTGGGCACATTTGAAGATATTTATTTATCTTGGTGGCATAAAGTTTTCACTTTTTTATTACTTCTAATACTTACCTCAGGGGGGGGAAAGAAAAAAAAAAGCAGAATTCAATTTCTCTTTAAGCATTACTAACACAACAGCATATGTAGAATAAACTTCAAATTGACCCAGAAAAATTTGATTTGTAGTAGAGATGCTCATGACTTCTTCAACTAACTGGTAGAAAAATAGAATTATAGTAGTTTTAGCAATTGAATTGCAGCTCAAAATATAACAATAGTAGTCTCTGCACGACAAGTACATACCTCTATGTAATCTGTAATTTGTTCATATTTTCTAGCTGTTCTTTCCCACTCTTGGATTCACTATGCTTAAGTGTGAAAATGCCTCATTAACACAGAAAAAAGTCATCAACATTAATAACATGCAGTAAGCAGCCATCTCACTAGTCACTTTCATAGTGCAATTTTAAATTCCTTTTTTCTACACCGACAGCTGAACACGTGAGTTAATTAATCTTTTAATTTCTGGGATTTTAACAGAAATTTTAAAGCTTCTATGTCTGTTTCAAATCTGCAGTTATTTTTATGGTTCTCTTCTTGACCAGTTAGAGTTGCCTCCACAAGCTAAACACCATAAACCTGCGCATATTTCTTGCTGTTGTCGCTTAATCTTGGTGTTGTAGTGCTGCTGTCCTGTGCAGAAATGAAATAGTTGGCACTGGTCACTGCGTTACCAACCGATGTTCATCCTGAGTGGTTTCAGTGTTGGCATCAAGAGAAGATATTTGAAACTGACACCTTGCTGTCTTGCAGGTGGAAAGAGGGCATTGATTGTGGCAACATCTTCCCAGCTCACTGCCAACTCTATTCCCAGTTCAGCTTCCCACTTGATTTTTGAAACTTGAACTCTTAATTCAATCAAAACATGAAAACTAAAGTGGGTGCGGAGAGCAGCTGGAGACCAAAGCCACAATAAAACATGGTACAGATTTGAGAGACCTGTTTTTCAGCAGTGACTAGGCTAGAGGCCATATGCTGCTGAGCCATCTGGTCTTCCCTCAGCTTTACATGCCAGTTGGTAAAACCAGACTCTCTCATATCTTTGTACACATGCAGGTAAAGGCAAGGGTACACATTGGGTGGGTATTGACCTTCCCATTCATACTTTTTCCTGGGCTTGTCTAGAAGATAACTGAGCACAGCAGGATCTTTAGAGCCAAGAGCTTTAGGTTAGGGATACAATGCTGGAATTATTAATAGCACCTTCAGTCAGCTTTTTGATGTGGAGATGATTGCAGGGTGAAGTGAAACTGACTCTGAAACCAACCAGCTGGCATGGAGCTTCACCTCATTCTTCAACTCTGCTTTGGTCTCCTGATTATTTCTTGTCCTATGTTTCTGGTTGCTTCCTGAGACAGTGCACTGAAGGGGACTTCAGGCCTGCAAAACAGCCCAGTTGGAAAATAAAAAGCTTTTACAGTCTAGAAATTCTTTATTCTGGACGGAAAGGGCAGAATATTTAAGCATATTTGTTCCCCATTAGCCTGTTTATAGGGGTGTGGACTTTAATTTTTTATTTCATATAGGATCCTATCAGATTTTATACGCTGGGTAAGTAATTTCCTGTAATGGCACAAAGCAATCTCATGAAGCACTCATCTCTTTTCTTCTGTAAATCTATCTATAAATATCAGCAAGAGAAACTCCTATAGCATTCTAGTTTGCATCATAGTAAAGTCAATATGGCTGTTGCCATTGGCTTGCTAAATGATAAACATATGGAAAACAGGGGCCTTTTCTCAATAAAGCAAACCACCATCTTTGACAGCTTTTCACCCTCGTGTTATTAAAATTGCTTTCTAGCTTTATCCACATACACATTTTCACTGGCTACAACTCCATTGTTGTAAATAGCTGTATTAATTTCACCTTGATGCTTTCCTTCTGCTTCAGATCACAGGACAAAAGAAGCTATAAGGATAAAGATAGGATTATCTGCAGGTTTTCTAAACTTTTAAAGAATCCAAAAGAAGGGAGGCTGGTAGACTCACTTTCCATGTAAGCCAAAATGGAGCTGAATACACTGAAACTTCTTCCATGTTCTTAAAATTGAACTTCCTTCAGAATTTCGGCTTCCCTAACCCATAACAGAAACACATCCCTGTAGCAAACTTTTTGTAGTTAGATTCCTAGAAAAGTAAGGAAATATTTTTAATGCAAGCACATCTATTTCTTTTAAGAGATTGATTATTTATAGGAACAATTTTTAGGAAATGTCTTACCTGGATTGCCAGAAAAACATGACAGTGTGCAAAAAAAAAAAAAAAAAAGGAGCTTTCACTGTTTTCTCTACATTGAAAAGGAGATTTCATTGGTACCCTACCAGTATCATTGGTACTGGTAAGTAGCACTCGAGATACCTCCTTGAAGTACCTCCTTGTGTGAAGGTACTTCTTTGAACGGTATGTACCATTCAGGGTACTGGACCTTGAGGACCCTGAATGTTACCCAATGTCTCTGCCATCATCCTCGAAACAGTCTTCATTTCTGGGAACCTGGACAGCACTGATGAGATCTTATAGGCCTCACAGGTTGAGCTCTTAGAGGTTGACCTCTGGTGCTCAACCACTGCTGAGATCAGTGTTCTCATCCAGTGCCCTGCTCAGGACAGCCTTGACAAAATTAATTGCAAAAATGAATACTCTGGTTTTGTGGCTGTGTAAACTATGAACGGATTATTAGCGATGTCTTAGCTGGTTTCATCAGAAAACCTTACGGCACCTGTGTTTGCCAGATCTCAGACCTCTGCAAACTTGATGATGTAGGCGTTCTCCTTCCAAGAAAGGACAGGATCATTTGGTGAATGCAGGTCCCCAACATTACTCATACACTGGGGAGTCTTAAGACCCTATCCAACCCAGGCAGTTATGATGCCCATGGAAAGACCTTTGCCCTATCTGTCTTTGGCTGGAGGTGGAATGTGCGGTTGTCTAACTCTGCACTGCCTGGCTGGATCCTGATCTTCCCTGTGAAATTCTGAACAGGACTTAGAAATTTTCATGTTTTTTCTGTGCTCATACCCTGCATCAGGGATGTTGCTGTCTTACTTCGCTTGGGCATTCTCCAGCTCTCAATATACAGTATACTGGGTCAGTAGGACTGAAACAGCCACTTGTAAAAGGAAGCGGTGGAAAAGGCAGTTCAGACAGCTCCTGGCAACTGAAAGACAACATTTGCAAAGAAAGTGGTTCTAACATCTTATATACATTGTTGCTGCTCTTACATCATAAGCTTCCCCTTGCCATCTCATCCCTGAGTCCTCTCTACAAATCTATACAGCAAAGCCCTGCACTCAACAGAGCTGGGCACAGAGACAGGCCGTGGGTGCTGTGAATGGGTGTGGGAATACTGATGGGGATAGGATGGGGGATAATCCTGAGCTCTGGGATCTCCTCACTCCATTCATCTGCAAGGACATTGGGTGGAGACAGCGTTTTCGCAGAAAAACTCCATTGCTTGTTGTGCTTCCCACATGAATTTGAGAACTAAAGAGCTGGGACTCTAGGCTAGCTGCTGTTTCAGTCATGTCATCCCTCCTAAAGGCATCTCACATATCCTCGCAGTGAGGACAGGTCTGCCGAGGTGTCCCCAATCAGAAGTTGTTCATGAGGAACATTTCTAGTTCAGGGACACAGCCCCACTATCTTCTCACAGCTAGCAACAGAGTACAGTTGTATCTCTGCTATCCCATGTCCACAGCTCCCACAAACACATGGGTGCCTCTACCAAGGTTCCTATCAGCATTATAAACCTCAGAGTCTTTCCGTCCCTTAGTTTTACTGTCAGGTATTTGAGCATATCAGTACCTCCTAGAAACCTCTACTGTAGAGTCCTGCTAATCTTAGAAGGGACCTCTGGAGGTCTCTAGTCCAACCCACTGCTGGCAGCAGGATTAACTTCAAAGCTTGATTTGACTTGACAGGATTTGGAATTGATGCTTCAGTTTTGTCCTGTGCTCATTACAGTTATTTACTGTCTTTAAATCCTTTAACAGTATTTGATTCAAGTACTTCTCTAATGTACTTCTAAGGTACTTCCCTATTAGTAGGTAATATACTTTTATTGAGACCCTCCCCTTTTCATTTTTGGAAGACCTGGCAGGTGATTAAAATGTTCACTACAACTTTGATCATTTTAAATAATGCAGCTAAACCTTTGCTTACAGCAGTAATTAGGTATTCCTTGACATGAGAGCCAATATTCTGTGTTAATGTTTTAGCCTGGCCAGACTGTCAACTTGAAGACAGCTTTTAATGTGATTTTTAAATTCCACATTACTCTTTCGTCAGATGGCTCCAAGTTAACTTCCTTAGTTACAGTGCCAATTTTTTACATTAGTCAAATCCACTTACCATAATTTTTAATGATTGTAGCCCAGAGAAAGCAAATATCATTCTGCTCTCTCAACCTGCCAAGGGAGCGAGCTGAGGGCAGCTGAGGTGCTGAAATTCCTTTGGATTAGGCAGAGGAACAGAAGCAAGCCTTTTGTTTTTTTCTCAACAATTTGATACGTAAGAGGTGGGTTCTGAATCATAGGGTCTATCTGGGGCTTTAAAGAGCCATGGGGAAGGGAAGTATTAAATAAAATAATAAAATTCCTTCTTTCTCCCCCGTTCCTGTCCAAAACTGTTTTTTCCTGATTTGTCTGAATCATCCTGTTCCACCTACGTGTAGGAAACACACAAAATTACGCTGCATTGCACCTTTCAGACTCTTGTGTCTGCTGCAGTCCAGCACATGCTGTAACTCTCATTGGTTTCACTAAAGAAATTACAATAACTGTAGCAGTGGTATGATTAATCTGACGATGAGAGATTTCAACACTCCTTAGGCATACTTATTTATATGATATAGTCCTTCCCGATAAAAGTCACATGATAAGGCCAGTATCTTAGTCTTTATGTTGCCATAGGAACAATCCAAACCTGAAGCATCTCCCTACAAAAGGAAAGATTGCTTCCGGCGAAACAGGCTTGGGAAAGTCATACTCTTGTCAAATCGGCGGCACTTCCATTTTCATTATTTAGAATAATTCAAAATCAGATGAGTTTGCACTAATGATCTTTCCACTTGTGATGGCATGTTAGAGTGCAGCCTTCTGCTAAATTTGGTGAAAACCACAGCTTAATTTCCATTTCTTTCTAGGCATGGGCTTTCCTCTTCTAACCTTCCGGTAACCTTTTGCAGATTTTTTGTGCTGAAGAACTTACCACTCTAAAATTTTTTATTGATTTCCCATTTTCCAGTTTCTACTTTCATCTTGACAGGAAAATAATGAAACCAGTACAGCGGCTTTAAATAATTTTGTGTTGATCTTTTGATTGTGCTGAGATGACCATGAATCTAAGCATGAGTATGTACGTGATCACAGAAGTGAGACCACAAACTGATCAAAGTTCTTCTTCCTCACAAGTCATTAAAACATATCCCTTTAGGTAAAGTGTTAGGTTAGACACCTTTTTGTTTTGTTTCGGTTTTTTTAGCAGAGATGTCATTTTGTCCTAAACATATCGATGCATGTTGAATTCTGCCTGGATATTTGCCATAGTGAAGTCTATGGAGAATCTGGTCCTAACATGGTTATGGGGCTGTTTTCCAACAAGCACACATTTGCTCTACTAAAACTTACCACACACACCTCCCTCAGCTCTGATAGTATCCCAGTTCAGCTGAGCTATTTTCTTCCTCCTCAACATTTTCCTGAGGACCCCTCTGAATTCCTTGTTCCTCAGGCTATAAATGAGGGGATACAGTAACGGAGTAACGTTGGTGTAGACCAGAGACACCATCTTGTCTTGAGCTGACGAGTAACTGGACTTAGGACGAATGTACATGTAGGTGGCACATCCATAGTGTAGCAAGGTGATGGCCAAGTGTGAAATGCAGGTTGAAAAGGCCTTGCCCCTTCCCATGGAGGAGGTGACGTGTAGCAAAGCAGCAGCAATGCAAACATACAAGGTCAGGATTAGGAGGAAGGGGAGCAGCAGCAGGAGCATGCAGGCAGCCAGCAAGGGCAGCTCAGGGGTGTAACTCTGTGTACAAGCCAGGTGCAGCACAGCAGGGACATCACAGAAGAAGTGATTGATATGGTGAGACTCTCAGAAAGGTAAGCAGAAAACAGCCACTGTCAACACCAGGGCAACAGCAAAACCTCCAGACAGCAAGCCACAGCCAGCCGGAGGCAGAGCCCCTCGCTCATCACAGCTGCATAGTGAAGTGGCTGACAGATGGCAACGTAGCGGTTGTACGACATGACGACCAGAAGGAAGCATTCAGCCCCACCAAGTGCCATAAAAAGGTGCATCTGTGCAGCACAGCCTATGAAAGAAAAGGTGCTGCCATCCACCACTATCAGGCTGAGGAGCGCCTTAGGGACAATGACTAAAGTATAGCAGAGCTCAATGACAGAGAGCTGACAGAGGAAGAAAAGCATGGGAGTACGGGAAGGCTCCATAATCACCGCCATGAAGATCATCACATTCCCTGACAGCGTGACCAAATGGACAAGGAGAAAGATAAGGAACAGGAGGACCCGCAGACAGAGGAGCTCGGAGAAGCCGAGCAGGTGGAACTCCATGGCTGTGTCAGTGCTCTTATTGTCTCTCTCCACGAAGCCTTCACATGGCATCTACAGGGATAGAAACAGAAGGGAGACAGCTGAATTTGACCTGATGCCTGGCAATCAATTCCATGTAGGAAGTAATGTTGCAGTACTGCAGAACCAGTGCAGTAAAGCTCATTGTCTGGGGAAGAAGGTGATTTCATTTAAAACAAAACTGATTTCACTCAGTCACATTCAACACACTCTCAGACCCATCTTCTCAAAACCACCAAGGTTCTTGTACCCAAATGATCTGCTTAGGATTCTTTGCCATGACATTAGTGACAAACAATGTCAGCTGTTGTGTCTTCATCACTTCTTCTGAGTTGTTCTTAGGTTCGTGACCATGTGCAGGTTTTGAAGATGCATTAAGTACCCTTTAGGAGCTGACACTGATTAGTGTCTCTGTCCTGTCGTGCATTTGAGAGTCATCATTGGACTCTCCCTCCTGATCTGAGAGCCGCAGGAAGCTGCAGATGGATGTGTTGGAATCTTGATGACCAACAACACCTGAGTTTTGCAGACATTCTGCTACTGCTCCTTCTGGTGCTTCCAACCCTAGGCAGATCCGTTTATTCTCTATTCACACCAATACTGCAGTTCTCTACATCTGTGCCAGACATGTACAAGGAGAATCAGGCAGTGAGCTGGAGCTTCTGCTTTACAATCTGACTCCAATTAATGGGAATTTGAGGTGTTCGCTGACCGGCTTCTCCCTTCCCTGCAACGGATCTGCCTCAAAGTTCATATGGAAACGGGATTTCAAATGAAAGCGGTCACTGATTAGACATGAGGATTCCAAACTTAGCACTGACATTTTGGCTGCTTACATCTTTATGCCTGGCTCAGCCATATGGCATCAGAGTTAGAGTAAACAATCAAACCCAAAGCTGTCCATGGCAATGTACTCTGTATAACAATTGTTAAAAGCAAACACAAAACTAATATCATGGACTTAGAGGGAATGACATCTTGCTTGTCACAGGAAGAACGGAAAGTTCCTAGGAATGTGAAGTGAAGCAAAGCTGTTTAAATTGTAAAGATCTAGAAAAGATATGAATGTAGAGAGCCACATAATAATAAATTTGGTATGCCGGTCACAAGTGAACAGTGCTCATTGCTCATGTGTTTATTATGTAATGCATTATTTACTACAAATAATAATTCCAACCCTTTCTACACTTTACCATAAAGCAGGAATAAAAGCAGAAATTCCTTGAAGACTTCAATTCACATCAAAAACCCAACAATACTTAAGTATGAAAGAAGCTGGAAAATTACATGAAATATTCCAATGCCATCAAGAGCAAATAGAAGGAATGGGAAGTTGATGGAATAAAAATATTAGTGGAGATAGGGATTTTCCTGGAAAGAAGATATCTCAAAAAAGCTCCAGAAAGAAGTAATTAATAAAGCTGAGGAGGTGAATCTGATAAGCCTACATGCCTTTGCCTTTATTTTTGCCACTGCAATCCCTGGAACTTGCTGCTCCAAGGTTTCCTTGTGACCCAGAATCTCAGCAGGATTCAAAACATCTGGGGACTCAGGTGAATAATGAAAACATCCACATTTATTTTACTTCAGTTCCAAAACTAGGAACTAAATCTCTGTGTTTCAGAGCTGAAGTCAGCAAAATCATAAAGTTAGGAACAAACTTTACCATAAGCTCCAAGACAAAAAAATGGACAGTCAGTAAAGACCAAGATGGAGGTCTTTAGAGAATGTAGAGGGAGCAGTGATCCCACCAAGGCAGGTAACTCAACAAGGGCTACTGCAGGACACAGGTCACTGTGGTTATAAAGCCATGGCTAATTCCTACATCCACCTTTTGCTGCTCCGGAACTCCCTGACAGCTATTGTAAACAGTCTGGCTGCAGAGCTTTCTTGACACTGTATGCAAGTGGTAGGTCTTCACAGAAAACAGGAGTAATGAGTTGAGAAATGATCTCAAGACTGTGGACTCAATCAGTGGGGAACAGCTGGGGCTCCCCTCGCTCAAAGTACTGAGACTTTAAGAGGATTCTACTAAACACAACAAAGCTAGAGAGTGGGGAAGAAGCAGGGGGTTCACTTCCTTTTGTTTGGAGCAGATCACTTCATTGATAACATATGGTCTCTGGGTTAGAAGATAAGGAAACAGAGGCTGCTTCTTCTTGATGATGTGTGTGGTTCAGTCTGGGCTGAGATTCTGTTTCTTGCCCAGTCTTGGGTCCCTCTGGCTGTGAGTGTCCCTAGAGCCAATGTTTTCTTTCAGCATTTCATAATCGACCTCTCTTCTCTTCTGCAGGACCCAGTTCCTTATATACAAGACGACATAGATGTCTTTCCTCTTCCCTGCTGCCACTGCCCTCCCCACACGAATGACAGGCAGTTCCATTCCTCCCAAGAAAAAGGGGGTTGCGGTTTTTCTGTAAATCAAGCGACGGGTCCGAGGAAGGCAGTGTTGTAACACCCTCCTAAGGGCTCTTGCTCCTTTCACTGAAGCAGTTTAAAGAAGCTGATTATTCGTTGGGCTGGTATATACCAGATATGGCAACGATTTGATTAACAGAATGCACTGCTGCTCTTAAATAAAAATAATTCTGTTGGTCTTTAAGTAAGCTTAAAACAAATTCACACTGAAAGGCAAAGCAAAATAGACATAAAAACTTTAAACCCTTCTGTAGATCTGTGTGTGGAGTTTTCACCAGTTCAGGCAACCCATTATTTCTTGCTGACTCAGATGAAATCACTCTTCAGCAGTGGATAGGACTGAGATTATTCAGGACCAACTTATTTTTATTACTATTTTTCCATTCATTCCTGGCCACTTAAACTGAAATCGTTACAGAGATCTGTAGGTTTATATAGAAAAAACAGGCAAATTCAAGGTTTTTGACTGCTAAAATGGAACTGCTTTCCATTAACCCAGCTTGGCAGAAACAGGTAAATATGGTACCTTAAGATTTCTCAGGATGTGGTTTAGAGGAAGTCCATCTTTCAAAATATTCTTCTGTAATATTTTATGCATATGGTGCAGTCATTCTGGGACAAAACTACCCCATGCATCAGTACTGTCTGGGGACTAATTGTGTTGGGAGCAGCTCTGCAGAAAAGAACCTGGTCTTCCAGAAGGCAGCAAGAGGAACATGAGTGAGGAAGAGGCAATGAAGACCAACCACATACTGCACTGAAATAGCAAGAACACGGCCAGCAGGTGAAGGGAGGTGATTATCCCTCTTTATTTGGCACACGTGAAGCCACATCTAGAACACTGTGTCCATTGTTGCAGTCCCCCACACAAGAGATGGCAACAAGCTCAAGAGGAACACGTGATGTACAAGGAGAGGATGAGAGAGGTTTGTTCAGCCTGGTAAAGAGGAGGCCAAAAGGAGGATCTAACTGATGACTTCAGCTATCTTTTGGAGGGCTGCAGAGACAACAGAGCCAGAGTCTTCTCAGAAGGGCACAGTGAAACAGCCACAATGTTTACATTAAAGAAAATTCTGACTTGCCATAAAGAAAAAAACCACGTTTTTCTCACAAAGGTGGTTCAGCACTGGAACAGGTGTCCTGAGAGGCTGGGATGTCTTCCTCCTTGGAGGTGTTCACATGTTGCCTGATCAAGGCCATGAGGAGCCTGACCTAGCTCTGGAACTAGCTGTGCTGGGAGCAGGGTGTTGGACTAGAGACCTCCAGAGGTCCCCTCCCATCTAAATCTTTCTTTGAGTCTATGATTCTGGTCAGCCTTCATCAGACTCCCAGTATGGACAGGAGCAGAACTCTGTGTGTACCTGAGGAGCTTTGCTGTCAGAAATTGAAATACTTGTGGACTGTTGGCTCCTCCAAGGCCACTACCTGGGATTCTGTAGTGACACAATTTTGAAATTTGGCAGAACTTAAATGCCAAAGTCATATTGTAGTGGTTTTATTTTTTTTTATAAGTGTCGTGTAACTCTTGGAATTAAAGCAATGACAGTGGGGTCTATCCTCTTTAGTCTCTCAATTTACTTATTTAACTTCCAACTTTTTAAACTTTTTTTTTTATTTCAACTTTTTTCCCTACACTTTTTTTTGTTTGAGATGCTGCAAACAATTCAGGGCACAGAATCCCCTTTAAAGCATTTCCAAAACTGGATTCTGAATCTGGCTGGAATTTCTAGATGCTGTTGTATAATAGTAAATAAAACAACAACCCTGAAGCTTCTCTCTGTGTCTTGTTGTCTCTGCAGCTGTAACAGGAGTAAAATCAAGAAGCTGGTTATTATATAATTCTGTCCAGTAAATTGGGTGGATTATAAGGGAAAGTATATCCTTACAGTGAAGAGTCTGTTTTAGTCAAATGCTTTGTGGAGTAAGATTGCTCCCTCTAGCAAATTCTGTAAGAACACCAACTGACTAACTCATGCATAGCTTCTCTTTGTGTTATAAAATAAAATTCAGGGGTTTAGGTGCTATTTCTTCCTTTAATTTATATTTATTCTCTTCTCTGTCCCAAACCGCAGGAGAAAATCTGCTACCTCAGTAACAATGCAAAAATAATTACAAGGAACTATTTTGACAAGTCTGTTCCAACTCACTCATCTTCAGATGGTGCTTTTCTGCTGCTGGACTGGAGGTGAACCTAGGTGAGTCAGCATGCACCCAGTAACCAATACCACATAGTCAGCAGTAATACGCATTACTTTTTTTTTTACCGTAGTGCCCAGCCTTACACTGAAAGAAGTAAGGCAAATTATTGTTTCAGTTTGTGTGTGTGTAGATAAGCTGTCATTTATTAACATGTAACTTACCCCTCCCTGCAACGTTTCAACACACACCTACACATTCCCTCCAAAACGTGGCTCGCCGAACAGGGGCACGTTAGCTGGGTGAGGTATGCATCCCAGTGCCAGAACACACAGCAACAAGACAAACAAGGAGCAGGAGAGGATGAGAATATGCATGTCAAAGTGACTCCGTACTTCCTCCTGTAGCCCACACCTTTCAGGTTCCCAGCATTTTCATTGCATCAGCTTGCAGCCAAATTCATAATAGACTAATAAAAGCTGCCGGTTAGCATCAGTGTTTGCATGTCTTGAGTCTGCAGCGTGCTGGAGACGTACCTTCTTCCTTGCTGCAGAGTTTAGTCCTGCTCTCCTCCCCCGCACTCTAATTGTGTGATTTTTTTGGGTACACGCCTGCAAGGCTTTGGGACTGGCCTGCCTTAGCCCGAATTTCTGTAAAGAGTTGCTTGGAATCCAGCTACGGATAGTGAATCACATCATATCAGTTTCTATCAGCAACTGCAACATGCTTCAGAGGATGTTCCCCTTGGTCTTCAGAAAAAAGACCAGCCCTGGGCTTGTCTATTCCCACCCGTGAATTGCCAGCCTGCTCCAACAAAGGGGAGGGAAACAAAAAACCTGCCCAGGAAGCTTTACTGGGAAGCTCAGCATAATCTGGAGCAATACGGACAAAAATGGAAATGGTTGAGGCACGTACTGGGAAGCCTGGAGGAGAGGGGCAGCCGAGGAAACGGCGCGCTCGGCCCAGACAGCCCTGCGGCCCTGACGTGATGGAGAGACACAAAACTTCAGCAGGGCGGAAATAATGTTCAAGCAACGTGACTTAACTAGCCAGTGGTAAAAGAGAATAAAGGGGATAAGAAAGATTACAGATCTTCTTTGCATGCAAAAGCACACTGATACTGATCCTCTGGGGGTATCATACTGTTGTAGAAAGCAAAGGTTTTGGCTTAGCAGCTTCATTGAGGTTCTGCTGCAGGTATGGTTACAAGCAGAAGCTACTTAGTTATTCAGAAATGTTATGGTGTCTTGTCTGAGAGAGAAATTAAGGTAGTTTTAAGGCAGATTGCTAAAACTGTATTTGGTCATTAATGAAAGGTAAGATTCACTCTAATGAAAATTTAACAGTGGCAATGTGAAAATAAATATTAATAGCATTTGAGGAAATGCATTTGTGACTCCAGCAAGGCTGATTATGATCAGGATGTAGCTGGGCCAGGGGCTGGAAATGGCAGTACCTTGAAGGAGACTTTTTAGTAGGTACTGGATCCCTGTTCTGTAATCAACAAGAGTCAAGAAATGCTGCCTCCCACAGAGGTAAGACACTGACGCTCCTTTAGGAGAAACAGTGTTCCTTTATTCCTGTAGCGTTCAGAGCTTTCTGGGAACTTGGAACTGAAACTGGCCAATGTGGTAACAGCAGGATGACCGATATCAGTATGCCTTGGTGAGAAAAAAGCATTACCCAGCTCTCAGTGAGCTTCTGTTATTTGGCTTGATAATCACTGGCTGGGAACTCACTCTGGAAAAGATGCTGGACCACCCACCAACCAAAACAGAGTTTTGTAAAAAAGGGCAGGCAGCCTGGCAGCTGACTTCTCCTCATAGTTTGTTAAAGGTGGGGAGTTTCTTCCACCTCATTGTGCTTACTCATACTCTAACCCAGCCAAAGACATTTTCTTGCATCTCTGCTAGGAAAATGGTTGCATATATCAGTTAATACCATCATAAACATGCAAGCTTTTCCCAGTTGGAAAAAAAAATGAAGTTACTGAAAGAAAACTGATTTAGAACTAGAAAAAGGACAAATCTAAAAAGGGAAATCATGAAAGAGAGGATAAAAAGATTTAAACTGAAAACAGCAAGTGAAAATGAAAGAGACAGACAAACTGAAAGTTAAGCTACAGGCCCTGGAAAAGATTAACTTGAACTCCTGTAGTTAAGACAAGAAAGAAGGTGAAGGTAGTAAGGAAGGCTGACATCCTGAAGGCAGTTCTAAGTTTTCTTATCTGATTGAGAACTTGCTTCACGATTTTTCCAGAATTTTGGCTTTCCCGGGCATCTGGTTGCTTCTGTGAAGAAAGCGGTACAGATGTCCCCAGCCCTTCACAGCCCTTTGGGGCATTATCCTTCACTAATCCTGAAAAACTTGAGATGCCTGTTAGCTGCTCTTTTCAACTCTGCATCTTGCCATGGGACAGCCAGTCCCTTTACATCTCACATTGTGACCACCCCACCTCATCTACAACATCAGTCAAGTTCTCAACGGGATAATCCCATGAGACCAAAATGGTGGGACTTGATGACGCAAAATGACATGGCGTCATATTGCTGTAGGGGAAGAGAACAAGAATAACACAGTAGTATATCAGTAACTGAAACCACTTAAGAGTGAAAAAATGCCAGTGCAGTAACAAAGACCTTAGAAATATTGGGATGGGGAAGAGGAAGCTGGAGCTGGACCACTGTGAGACCAAGAAGTGAGAAAATCCACCACAGTCATGTGCAAGGAGTACATACATGACATCAAGCAATGTTTGTGAGGGTGTAGTCCCCTTCATCTCTATCCTGGAAGCCTTTCCCAGTTGTTCAAAATGAGCTCCTGACCAGACGAGGTAACTGGAGAGTGCAACTCTTAATGTTATTGGAAGTTAGTTTCAGATTCGTTTGGACAACTTTGTGGATGTCTCTGTAGATCTAATTACAAGTTTGTTTTTTAACAGTCAGCTTATAACCTGCAGCCAGAGGGGCTTATCTGGAAAGGAACGGAATAGCTGCATATCTCATAGTCCTTAAGGAGCTCAGCAGTGTTCATCCCCTCTTGGGACAGGGATCACAGCACTCTGGGTCCTTACTGAGAACCACTGGTGTTGACATCTGAAAAATCATGTATTTATTGCCTCCTTTTGTTCCCTGTGCAATGGTAAATGAGGCATTGTCACACCTGAGCTCTTCCTTAGGGTGGCAGTGGCTGAGACACTCCACCTGGGGACATAATTTGTTTTTGCTTAATTTGGTCTGATGCAACTGCAGCTCCTGGGAGGAATGGCAGCAAAGCTTATTCCCTTATGAAGTTTTCCACAGGAGACATCATCTCAAGCTGATGCTGCACACACTTCATCCCAAATGGACCCAGACTACCACTCATTTCCTCCTCCTCCCAGCTCATGTTTGGCCATCTAAGTTTTGCACCTATGTCACTCAGGAACCCTAGGCTCATTTTTCAGGTAGTGAGGTGAGTGACTATTAGACCAACATGTCTATCCAGTTTTGTTATTGGGACTCCCCTAGCACAAAAAATTGGCAGGTGAGGTGACATTGAACCTTCACTGTAAACACAGGACAAAAACATTAGGCCCTTATCACCTTCTGGGAGTCTCGGTGAAGATGTGGCAATAACCAAGGACTTGTGCTTGGCCAGGGTCTCTGGAACCTTTTGTGGCACCTGGCATTACAGCACTGACAAACACCCTTCAACTGTCAGAATGCTGAGCCCTGTCCTGGGCAAGGGACCTGTGGGCACACTTTGATTTAGCAAGAGACCATGCTCATGTTTACATGCTTACTGACCAATACAGCAGAGCTAGGCCTTGGATGGGTGACCTAAAGCCCAACACCTCTGTTTTCCAAGCCTTATTTCCATGGATCTATTTGGTGCAAAGACTCATATTTAGAAATATACTGCTTGTTAGAGCACATGCTAGCTGAGGAGCATATTTATTCCTCTATATTCAAACACTGAGAAGAGCTTTCTCCATATTCAGTTTTAGCAAGTTTCTTGTATTAGCAAAACCTAATTTTCCCTAATTAGGAAACATCAGCTGAAGATCTTGTGACAGCCTGAGCAACTAACCAAGCTAAGTACTCAGATTTTCTTTCAGCTGATGAATGGGAAATGTAATGAAACTGCAGCAAGTGGCTGTGATACTGAAATGCCCTCCAGCCCTACAGAAGCTCTTCACTGAAACACAGAAACATAAAAAACTAGACTGGAAGATCCAGCCTCCAGCTCAGAGCCAGAGTATCACTAACACCACATCACATCATCATGGATTGTCTAACTGAGTCTTGAAAGCCTCTAAGGTTGGAGACTCCTTCACCACTTTGGATACCAGTTCTAGTGCTGTGCTGCCTCTTGGTGAAAAAATTTTTCCTAATATCCAACCAGAACCTCCCAAGCTGCGATTTACAGCCATTGACCATTGCTGTTGATTTAATGGAGCTGTCATAAACCTCTGCTACTTGGGACTGGAAGATGGGGGGAAGAGGGAAACAGGATAGGAAGGACGAAAAACAAGATCAGTACACCAAGACCACGTTGGAAAACAGCCCGTTAGAAGAGCATATTGGAGGAATAGCCTTCTTTACTCTTTTTTGCATGAAGTCACAGAGTGAAAGAGTTGAAGGAGTGGAGAGGCAGTGAAGTCTAGACCTTCTTTACAGAAAGCATCACGTGAATGCAATACCTTCCTTTGAACTGCTGTGCTCAGCAACTGCATCTGAACTGGCACTGAAACAAAAAGCATGAAATCTACTGTCTTCTGTGGTATGGGACAAGAGCTTGGCAGGAAGAGACTGTTGGCTGTGGCATTGCTAATGGCAGGAGCTGAGCTGCCTGCAGGTAGCTGTGTAGTGAAACCGAGTTCAGACTCCAGTATATAACCACTTCCATTCTGGGTCCCATAAAGATGGATGGAGAACCTATTGCAACTGAGTCTGTGCATGACAAATAACCTCGTACTCCTGCGAAACTCTGATAGCAAAGCTTTGTTTCTAATTTTTCTTACGTGTTTGTACTTTTTCCCCCATAAGCTCATCAATCATCATATCTCTCTCATTCACTACTTTCAGTTCATGGTGGTTAGGTCTTCAGAATAACAGAGCAGTCAGTTCAAAGGGGCTGCAGATATAAAAGTCTGTCAATGAGATAAATGAAAGGAAAGTTGGGAATCAGGTTTTTTACCCTGCCATCAGAAGTGCACTAATGTAGACTTTTTTCTCTGCTGAGGAAATGGACAAATGAAGATCATTGTACAACAGCTCTTACAGTCTCAAGAGATGAGTAGTCAACTGGGAAGGATGATCCTAAATTACACTGTAACAGACACAGCCATACTTATCAGCCTCACACACTTGAATACACCCTTAGTCATGATAAGAATGGGCCACTCATGGCTTTGAAGGATACGAAATTACAGAATTTTGTTAAATGCCAGCTGGAACTACTAGAGATTAAATTCTGCAAAGTTTGCGTGCTATTTAAAACTTGTTTGTTCTGGGCTTTGATGGATAGAGCAGCCTTTTGTTGTCTGAAATTTAGAACAGTGTTAATGTTGTGTAAGTTAGGCCAAAGAGACAGTAGTCTTGGTATGCGGCTCTCAACACTTCTGCTGGACACTAAAATCAGAAGATCAACTTCACTGGAATTAAGTAATGCATATGATGGTATCTAACAACTAAAGAATTTTTCTTTCAAGATGTTCCACACCAAGGCTTTAACTTTTACCCAAGATGGAACAACAATATCCATACTTTCTCAAAGCACTACTTGCCCTGTCTGACTTTGGAAGCTCAATGACTATTCCCAGAAACTCCATTGCTTTCCCAGTGAACAGCCTTCCTACAAATTTTTCATTTCAGGAGGCATTGTTCATCTTTGTCTTAACACTACCTATTTTGTGTCAGAAGTTGAGGACTGTGGAGCAGTGGAAATGCTGCATGGTGGGCAGAACACAAGGTGCAAATTATGGCTCTACTTGTCAATTAAGTACACATGCCATGGAAAGTAAAAAGGGCACAAGGCCACCCTGAAAACAAGCAGTGGAGTTGCTGGGAATAGACTCACAACATCAGGCCTTAGTCAAAACAAGAGTGATAAAACTGGGAGCAGACCAAGCCTGAGCACTGCTACTTGTCTTATGGGGTATTTATTTAAAGAAGAAAACCTGAGGAAAAATGTGAATTTTGAAAACTCTGTTGCAGAGTAAGGTGAATAGTCAGAATAGTGTACTGACATCCAGGCTGATAAATGGACCAACATCTTTTTTTCCACTATAGTGAGGAAGAAAAACCCAAAGCCTGAAAATTCAGATAACAAGCCAGTAGTAGAAATATTTCCCTGTAGTCCATTGAGTCTGTGATGTTTGATATTTTGGCAGCACTAGGCAGGGATTCACATCTCTACTCAGAAACAGTCATCTCCTCTGTTAGGATGACATTTTTTGAGATTCACCGGAGTCCAGGAATGGCCTCGAAAGATTATGTTACTTAAAACTGTAAACACAATCTTTTTCTCTCCAATAAAACATAAAGCCAAACTGAGAACGACAACAATAGAACTGGTGAGTAACTCAGCCACCAATGTAGAAAATATATAGGATGTTCTTGATGTCACAACTTTTCAGTGTTGTAATTAGCATTGCATTTAGATGGAGGTCTCGGCTGCCTATACTTGTTTTATGTGAGTCCTAGTAGTGCTATGTGTGGGTGTCCTTCAAGGTCCCTCTGGATGGCATCCCTTCCCTCAAGCATATCAACTGCAGCACTCAGCATGGCGTCATCTGCAAACTTGTTGAGGGTGCGCTCAATCCCACTGTCTATGTCACTGATTAAGATATTAAATACTACTGGTTCCAGCACAGGCCCTTGAGGGACACCATTTGCTACTGGTTTCCACTCGGACATTGAGTTATCGACTATAATAATTTGGAACCAGCCAGCCAGTCAGTTCCTTATCCATCCAACAGTCCATCTGTCAAACTCCTATTTCTCCAATTTAACAGCAAGAATGTTGTGTGAAGGGACTTGCAGAAGTCCAGGTAGATGACATACATAGCTTTTCCCTTGTCCACTGATGCAGCTACTCCATCGTAGAAGGCCTCCTGATTAGTCAGGCACAACTTGTCCTTGGAGAAGCCGTGTTGGCTGTCTCTAATCACCATCATGTCTTCCGTATATTTTGACATGTCTTCCAGGAGGATCTGCTCCATGATCTTACTGGACACAGAGGTGAGGCTGACTGGTTGGTAGTTCCCAGGGTCCTTTTCACCCTTTTTAAAAATGGGCGTGATATTTCCCTTTTTCCAGTCACTGGGGACTTTGCCTGATTGACACGAATTTTCAAATACGGCAACTACATCAGCCATTTCCCTCAGGATCCTGGGATGCATCTCCTCAGGTCCCATGGACTTGTGTATGTTCAGATTCCTTGGGTGGTCTTTATCCTGATCTTCTCCTACAATGAGAGGGACTTCATTTCCCCAGTCCCTGTTTTGAGTTTCAGGGGCTTGAGAGATACGGGAAGAGAGAACTGAAATAAAAAAATTGTTGAGTACCTCAGCCTTCTCCGTGCCAGTTGTTACCAGTTCTACTGTCTTATTTATTGGCAGGGTGTGTGTGTGTGTACGTTTTCTTTACTCTTCCTTTTCTGGCCAACATACCTGTAAAAGCCCTTCTTCTTATTCTTGCCAAATTCAGCTCTACCTGTGCCTTGGCTTTCCTGATCCCATCCCCTTGTGTTTGGAGCATAGTTACATCAGTTAGGAACATGAAAAGACTCCCTCCAGCCCTGCTCAGCATAGTTGGACCTCATACAGGAAAGGACTTCTGTCTCCCTGAGTTGCTGAGGGAGGTATATTTGCTCTGTACCTCTCTTCTGGGGAGAGGAAAAGCTACATCTGCCTAGTGTTTAGTAGCGTAGGGAAGTCCTTAACCAAAATAATGCAGTACTGTGGTATGAACAACCCTCACACAAAGGCAGTGTTTACACTTGGGCTTCCATTGACTGTGCTAACTGTAATCTCAGTATGTGTCACTCAACAATCATACCCTTCTGCTGTTTGCACAAGTCTTCATCTACTCATAATAATAATAGTCCTGACACAAGCTGTGATTTAGGAGGTTTGGACTAGACATTAAGAAAAACATTTTCACTAGGAGTCAGTGAAGCACTGGACTGGGTATGAGATACTGGACTTCATCAATGTTTTCAACACTTGGCGATAAAGTCACAGTGACCTTACATGGTGTTGCAGATAGTCGCACTTGAAGCAGAGTTTCTGAACAATGCTCCACTGAGTTGATGACATGGAAACCCATGAACAACTGATAAATAACAAATAAATTCTTAGTTGTGCTTACAGCTCCAGCTTCTCACGCAGAGGGTATCTTAACATGCTTCCCTTTCCAGTTGCTGCTGTTGAGTGGGAGCCGTTTCCATCACCAATCCTTTATATTCCTTTCACATTTGTTCACCATCACGTGACAGCTTAGTCCAATGGTATACTGAAGTTCAGACCATGTCATCTTTGCTTAATATCAATCCTTAATATCAATCCTTAATATCAATCTTAATATCAATCTGGATAACAGACAGGTCTGCAGAAATTCTGGGCAAGCATAGCAGAGTTTTCTTCAAATACTGCAAGGAGGGATGAATTCAAAACACTGATACAGAGCTAACCATCCCTTCTCCCCACTCTTTTTTGACTGCCCAGGAGTGCGGTGGGGTTAAAAAACAACAGAAACAAAACAACAGAGAGGTAGCGAGCGCTGTTATTTATTTCTTTATTTCGTTAGGAAGCAGATATGCAGGTTCTAGTGACCACAATCATCTGATACTGTCCACTGTAGTCTGCAACTAATAGTCCAGCCAAGGCTTGTAAGGATATTCCTGAAATGTTTGGGTTACTTTTTAACTGCTCTAACAAGGACTATGAAAAAGCAGTAAAAAGGAGTTTCTTCTATTAAGTATTTCCCATTTCTCTAAAGCCCTCTTGCTGCTGTGAGGCTGCTGGCCCCCATGATGGCAACCAGTCCCTCAGGGCACACTGGTCCCAGCTTTACTGCCCACCTTTTTTCAATGAGGGCCATCACAGTGAAGTCTCCCTCCTACCCAAATGAGAGCCAAGCTTTGCCACTAGCTGTGACCCCCCCAGACTGTACAAAGGGAGCCCGTTCAGGGCCAGACAGCTGCGGCTACACGCTGTCCCTCTCCAGAGGACAACAGCAGAGGTGAAGCAGCCCCAAAGGACCCTTCCCCGCTTCCCAGCTCAGACCCCACTGAGCTCCCCGCTGTTTCCAGGCTTGAGCTCAGGAGGTTTTCCAAGGGCTCCCGGCACAGTGGGATAGAGCAGTGCTCTGTAGCGACAAAATCTGGATGGTAGTCCCAGGTAATACCAAGAGAAAATAGAGCGAGTGGTGCAAGAGGAGAAGGACCCCCTCCCCTGGCGGCCCCCGGGCCCTCCTGCCTTGCACTGGCGGCAGCCCGGGGCAGTGGGTCTCGCTTGGTGCCCGCAGCCCTGGGGACCCCGGGCGGGCCGGGAGGTAGTGCACTGCCAGCTGAACCCCGTTTTCCCACTTTTCTCAGGAAAGCCTGGGATTTCAAGTGTTGGGGAAGACTGATCTACCACTACACTGCATTGCCTGTTGAAAATAAAATTTATTTATTGCGGCAAGCAACGGAAAGTGTGTTAGGGATGATCTGGTTAGCCCACAACAGGGACTGTGCAAATTCGTGGGTAAGTAACTTATAGTGTTGAGTAATGGTGAATATACCTTGTACTACCTTTAGACTGCCTTCCGTAAAGTTCTCTCTTTCAAGGTGAGATATTTCTAGAGTAAAATAAAATACTATGTGTATAAATAAATATGTCTATATCAACATATGAAATCATATATATCTATATGTTTAGTAACATGGAAAGGAAGGTCACAATGTGAAACCCAGAAACAGAGTGTAAATAGAGACCTATTAGTATGGTGTAAAAACAAATTAAAAGTCAAGATTTTAAAGCAGAAGCATAGGAAAACATACATCTTTGCAGACGTTTTGATTTGCAGTAACTAGCAAATATTGTAAATGGTGCTTTATACTGCCTGTTTTCAAATTAAATAATTTACTTGACAAACAACAATATTATTGTGTAAGCATGACTCCAAACATTTTCCCCATTCATTCTGAAGTAAATACTTCATATAAAAGTTCTTCTTAATATTTCTCCTGTATCAACTGTTTCCATTTCTGTCTGTGGAAAGTGAAAGAAGGTATTGTCCTTCCCCGGCATATTTTCAGTCTTTTTAAATTCCTGAACCACAGATCTTGCTTCTCCTCATTTCACCTTTATTTTCTTCTCTAGACAGGTACAAATGATCTCCATCAAGTTATTGGTTCTCCCAGGTGCCAGACTTTACTCTCAACAAAATGAGCTGTCAGAAGTGCACTGAAGGATCTTTTTGAAAGATCTCCTCACCATAGGATTCAAACTGATACTGACACAGAGATCTTGAAGTATTTCTTCTGTGGTCACACAAGTGATAGTACCTTATGGGTGCTCTTGAGAACTCAGTCCATATGTGAACGCTGTAATCTGTGACTGTGAAAAAAACACACTCTTCTGTGCATGCTATCTTCAATGGTGCTTCTCCAGAAAACCGCTGGACACAGTGAAGAACCTGCAATGAACACCAAGGGAAAACAGTTTTGCTGAGGTGCAATGAGTGTCATTACTAGATCACACGGTTTGAGTCATACTGGAACTCTTCATTGCAGAAAACAGCATCCCATAAACTCTGCTGGAGTTTCTTCTGTAGTATGGGTGCTCAGGACTCAGCCCATCCTCTGTCTGGTCACCGTCTTTCAAGGGGCTTTGGCATCACTCATTCCGCTCTGGCGTATCTGACCCAATACCAAGCACCAGAACGATCATCGAACAAATTACTGAATTGAAATCATCATACAGTGATTTGCAGAATTAGCTATGCAAGCATTCTTTTTCCTCATAAATATTATCTAACCGTCTTTTATAATTTGTCACTGGGGACCTGCTTTACAGGATCTTGTAACTGGAAGATGTTCTTCCTCTCTGCTGGTTTTGAAATTAACTATCAGGCATTGTGGACAATATTACAAAATGATCACTAGAACAATTCCAAGAGTCAGCTTCCAGCCTTTGTTGCTCTATTAGCTGTTTAAAACCTTTCTGGTTTATGTTTTCACAAAATGTTTTATGTTACCATGTAAAACTTTCCTTGAAATCTACATTAGCATAAAATTAATTTTCAGCACAAAAGCAACAAGAAATAATGGTGTTTTTTTAAATTTCTGCTTGCCTTTTTTGTTGAAAGAACGTGAGACACTACTGGTGTCCACTCAGAGGAAACTGCACTAGCCCAACCACTGTCAGAAAAATAAGGTAGGGAAAAGTTCATGAGACCTGTGTCACTAGGCTGTCATGATGGGTCTAAGACTGTCTTCATCAAGCTTTGCATACCGTGTGGGACAGAGCAGTGCGTGGTGCTTTGAAGCCACAGCTGAACTTGCATCAAAACCTCAGATATAATAGAGGCAGTGACATGTGATAGATGATATTGACCTGTAGATGCTACAGGGCACGGGATGTGCTAGACCATATTTAAGAGGCATAGATCCTGCAGAGGTCTAAATCTAAATCTCTGACTTATTCTGTTGAGCTTTGTTGTTCTCCTTCAGTCATCAGCTCTACAAGTGTCTCTTGCTGTCCTGCTAATACCCATCTTGCTCTTTGGGTCTGTAGGCTTGTAGCACTTCTGAGTTTTAAAGTATGGGAAGTCATATTTGTAAGGGTATATGGAATATCAGAGCATCTGCTTAATTAAGTTTATCAGGGCAAGACCTTTTTGGTTCAAAATGAGTCGTAATGGTGTAATTTGCTAGCAAACTTCAAGATGGACTAGCTAGCAAATAGGAGGCCCAGGGTCCAGGCAGGGATATTAGGCAGAGGGCTCATGCTGATACTCAAGGTACCCAGAAGTGTGAGGGTGCCTGTGAGACAAGTTTGTCAGTGTGTGCATCGGCTGGTGAGCCAGCATCAAGCTGGACTAGCCAGTGAGTAGGAGATGCAGACCTCTCGGTCAGAAAGCCAAGATCCAGGCATATTGGACAGGCTGAAGGCTCATAGTGATGTCTGAAGGACCTGTGAATGTACTTGTGGATATAGAGAGCGAGGGTGCGTATGTTTTCACTAGTGAACTTCATTTTTGATCATCTGGAGAGGAGGAAGAGGACTTGGCTGTCTACACTCATATCTTATGTGAATCCTGGTAGTGTTATATGTGCGTGTTGTTGAAGGCAGTACCTTGTCTGTGGCAGCCCATGCAGTTGGCCGTGTCAGTGTCCTTTGTGTGGACATGTGCATGCGTGTCTCTGGGTTACACACCCAGCCTCATTACTGGCTGAACCTGCAGTCTGGGGAGCAGCAGCCATGTCCACCAGCCTTCAACAGAGAGACCCTGGCTAGGCTCCAGCAGCCAAACAGGAGGAGTTAGCAGGGATGAAGCCTGCCATATATGCTTTAACTGTGCTTACATACTAAACTTGAAAAGTGAGTTGACCAAAAAGAATCTCTGGAACTGGTGTTTTTCCAAGAAAAACTAGCTTGTGTAACTCTATTGTTTATTCCTTGTACTTTATGTCTTTGTTCTGTGATACATTTTCACCCTTTGGTTCATTATTTCTGATAAACCGCTTACAGGAACTATTATGTGCTTTCCTGGAAGAGCATCTTGCAGGTTGAAATCCTACACATCAGCAGACACTCTCTGAGTACTTTTTTTCTTGCAGTTGTTCTAGGATATTGTTTTACTTCTACTGTGTCAGAAGCAATGAAAAAAATCCTGCAAAAGTCCTTTCACCAAAAAAACTAAAAAATATTACTGCCAAGAAAAGCATAAAACACCAACCTGAGGAGAGAGAAATTGCAGGGACAAATTAATTGCTGAGGGCTAGGACACAGCAAAGAAGCTCATTAGACCCACTTGAATCAATGCTGATATACATAAATCCAGATCAGGACAGCAGCAGACTGACATGGCTGAATAGGAGGGATGGACAAAGGACATGGACCATGTTTATTTATAGCAAGATTGCTGAGGAACAATATGGGACAGGAAATACTAGGATTTGCCAGTCTTGGGTCTTCAGTACTGAGCTTGAATGATCTTGCTAGCCAGGAGGATCGCGGGATCATAGGTTAATTCAGGTTGGAAATTACTTCTGGATGCCATTAGGTCCAACTTCCTGCTCAGAATAGGGACAACTATGAGGTCAGATGTGGTTGCTCAGGGCTTTATCTGTCAGTCTTGAAACCTCCCCCCCCTGGAGTATGAAGACTACCCAACCTCTGGATAACATGATCTAAACTTTTACTGACTGAATCGTGAAATAGTTTCTCATTCTATCATTTGGAAACTTTCTTGTTTGGGTTTATGCCTATCACTTTCTCATCCTCACACCATGTGCCACTCCAAAAAGCCTGGCTCCATCTTCTTGATAACCTCCTTGCAGCTATTGGAAAGCTGCTATGAGGTCCCACCAAATCCTTTTCTCCAGTCTGAAGAAGCCCAGCTTCTCCTCACAGGTAAAGTGCTGCAGTCCCCTGACCTTCTCCACAGCCCTCTCTTGAATCCACTCCTGTTTATAAACATCATTTTGTACCAGGTGACCCAAAACTGAATGCAGTGTTCTAGATGCCATCTAGGAAGCACTGGGTAGAGGGGGGTAACCATTTCCCTCCATCTACTGGCTAGGTTCCTGTTATACAGCCCAGGATGCTGTTGGCCGCCTTTGTTGCCAGGGCAGACTGTTGGTTCATGTTCTTCTTGCTGCCTACAAAGACCACCAGGTCTTTTTCAGCAGAGCTGCTCCCCTGACAGTCAGTCCCCAGCATGCGTCATTGCAAAGGGTTCTTTCTTCCCAGACGCAGGACTTTGTATCTGTTCATGTCAAATTCCATAAGGATCCTGTCAGCCCATTCCACCAGTGTGTCTAGATCCCTTTGGACGGTAGTGGTGCCGTAGGTGAACTTGATTAACAAGCTCCATCAGCTCCTCCAGACTATGTATTCCAGTCGTAAATATGTAGGGGCTGCAAGTCTCCATTTGAGGGGCACAAGGAGAAGTGTCCTAGCAACCAAAACCGTGATATCCATGGAGACAGAAGAGGGCAGGCCAAAAAAGGTAGTGATCCTGTATGCCAATAGAAGGGAGAGAATGTGCAAGAAACAGAATGTCAGCACTCTATTGTTCTGCCTCATGAGTGACCTATCATTTTTATGCTAAAGACTCATTAATTAAAATGTCCGAACTATTTTAGCCGCAAGTGAGATCCTGCTGGTCTATGGAGTAACAAGTATAAGATCTAGGTGGCAATGCACTAACCTGATGGAGGAATGCCACTTTATATTCTTTAAACCTGTCATTCATCCGTAGTTATCAGGAAGATGTAGGGAGTTCCTCAAACTGACAGAATCATTCATAATAAGCCACCAGGGGAAAGATATCTCAGCCATTAATTTAGTGTTGAGTTTGCGTGGCAAGGTTTTTGTGGTGGGACGGGTACAGGGGTGGCTTCTCAGAGAAGCTGTCAGAAGTTTCCCCTATGTCCTATGAAGCCAATGCCAGCCAGCTCCAAGATGGACCCGCTGCTCACCAAGGCTGAGCCCACCAGTGACAGTGGTGGTACCTCTGATAATATGTTTAAGAAAGGAAAAAAACCTGCATAACAGCAATTGCAGGAGGAGAGAGGGGTGAGACGATGTGAAATAGCCCTGCAGGCGCCAAGGTCAGTGAAGAAGAAGGGAGAGGAGGTGCTCCAGGTGCTGGAACACAGATTCCCCTGCAACCTGTGGAGAAGTCCCTGGTGAGGCAGGCTGTCCCCCTGCAGCCCATGGAGGTCCACAGTGGAGCAGATATCCCCGCTCAGCCCATGGAGGACACCATGCCAGAGCAGGTGGATGACTGAAAGAGGCTGTGACCCCTTGGGGACCCTGTACTGGAGCAGGCTCCTGGCAGGACCTGCGGACCCCTGGAGAGAGGAGCCCACGCTGGAGCAGATTTGCTGGCAGGGCTGGTGACCCCGTGGGGGACCCACGCTGGAGCAGCCTGTTCCTGAAGGTCGGCACCCCATAGAAAGGACCCATGCTGGGGACGTTCGTGAAGAGCTGCAGCCCATGGGAAGGACTCAGGCAGGAGAAATTCGCGGAGGATTGCCTCCCGTGGGTGGGACCCCACGCTGGCACGGAGAAGTGAGGAGGAAGGAGCGGCAGAGACAACGCGTGATGAACTAAGCACAACCCCCATTTCCATTCCCCTGCACTGCTCTGAGGGAGGAGGTAGAGAATTTGGGAGTGAAGTCAAGCCTGCAAAGAAGGGAGCGGTGGGGGGAAGGTGTTTTAAGATTTATTTTTATTTTTTATTATCCTATTCCTATTTGATTGGTGGTAAATTAAACTAATTTCCCCAAGCTGAGCCTGTTTGCCTGTGACAGTAATTGGTGAGTGATCTCTCCCTGTTCTTATCTCACTCCACGAGCTTCTCATTGTGTTTTTTCTCCCCTGTCCAGTTGAGGAGCATGAGTTATAGAGTGGCTTTGGTGGGCACCTGGCATCCCGCCAGGCTAAACCATGACAAATTTCAGAAAGACATTTTTTCCAGATGTCTGCTCTTAACACCTTCTTCTAGAATGAAGGTTCCCTCTTTCACGCAGCATATGTGTAAAAATTCCAAAAATTTTAACACTAAAGCTAATGAAAAATAAAATTTACTGAGTTTGGCATTTGAAAAATGCAACTGTTGAAAAGTGACAGTGTTGTAAAGATAAGATCCCACGTCACTTACATCTACATCCAAATGGGGTTGAGGCCTAATGCAAGATTTAGGTGCTGTCTGTTGCGTCAGTCCAACCAACGGTTCACGCATCGGTCACCCTGTTCACCCGCCCACCCAAAGGCCAGCCTCTGCGCATGCCGTTGTGTTCATCTGACAAGGGGCCCTTGTCAGCTGCTGTGTCTACAGGGCACAGCCCTGCGTGAAAGAAAGATACAATCTCAGGTCCCGGAGTTGTGTATATGTGCTCATACGGTACAGTCGCCGTGCTAGGAGGGGCTGGTTTACAACAGGGCTACTTAACTCAGGATCAGCCTTACACTGGCACATTACGCCAATTTAGGCTGCAGAGCAGTGTTTTTAGACCTGTCCACCATGTTGCACTACCATGTCGGAGCAAAGTCATCAGCACCCCAAACTGCGTATGCTCACTAGCCTGCAGGGCTCCCTCGGGTGAGTGGTAAGAGTATCTTTGCAGGGGAACTCTTCAACATGTCTGGCCTGTAAAGCCTGTAAAGCACCCTGCAGATAACCTGTCCTCAGAAAGGCTGTAAAAAGAATGAATGTTTCACAGGTAGAACCAACCACGGAACAAGATCAAGCTGGTTTAGCTCACCGCCAAATATAAAAACTAGGCTCAAGGTCAGATCTTGTCTGCCGGGAAACCAGACAACAAGCAGGCATACCTGCTTACCTTATTTTGTAATACATGTAACTTGGTAATGTATGTTCAGGCTGGTAACAGCCAGCTACTAAGAGATAGGATTTATCAAAAGCAGTGCTCCCTTGCCACGGAGCTGGTTTTAATGCCAAGATTCCATCTGCAGGCGTAATGAGGCCATCACACACTCACCATTTAATGACTAAAGCATGGACAGAACACAGCAGTGCAGCGGCTGGTCAGCTGTTACTGTTCCCTAGCACGTCAAAATTTAACTTCAGTATTTAGATTCTTTTCTTCTTGTTAAGCCAAAAAAAATCATTTGTGAGGTATCTGTGCCACTTTGATTTGATTCATTTGCTGAACAAATGATATTTTCAGAAAGCCTCTTCAAAACGCAGTGCTTTGGAATAGTTTGTGTTCTGGAGCTGCTTCCTCAGACAGTATTTGTTCCCAGCTCAATGGGCAAGTATAGGTAGCTGCATAATAACTGAAGTAATAGTACCTCTGTTGTGGGCTGACCCTGGCTGGACGCCAGGTGCCCACCAAAGCTACCCTACACCCACTCCTCGGCTGGATGGGAGAGAAAATATAATGAAAGGTCGAGATAATGACAGGGGGAGATCACTCACCAATTACTGTCGCAGGCAAACAGACTCAGCTTGGGGAAATTAGTTTAATTTACCACCAACCAGATTGGAGTAGGATAATAAGAAATAAAAATGAATCTTAAAACACCTTCCTCCCACCGCTCCCTTCTTTGCAGGCTTGACTTCACTCCCAAATTCTCTACCTCCTCCCCCAGAGCAGCACAGGGGGACGGAGAATGGGGGTTGCGGTCAGTTCATCACACGTTGTCTCTGCTACTCCTTCCTCCTCAGAGGGAGGACTCCTCACACTCTTCTGCTGCACCAGCGTGGGGTCCCTCCGACAGGAGACAGTCCTCCATGAACTTCTCCTGCCTGAGTCCTTCCCATGGGCTGCAGCTCTTCACGAACGTCCCCAGCGTGGGTCCTTCCTATGGGGTGCCAACCTTCAGGAACAGGCTGCTCCAGCGTGGGTCCCCCACGGGGTCACAAACCCTACCAGCAAATCTGTTCCCACATGGATTCCTCTCTCCACAGATCCACAGGTCCTGCCAGGAGCCTGCTCCAGCACGGCCTCTCCACAGGGTTACAGCCTCCTTCAGGCATCGACCTGCTCTGGCGTGGTGTCCTCCATGGGCTGAGGGGGGATATCTGCTCCACCGTGGACCTCCATGGGCTGCAGGGGGACAGCCTGCCTCACCAGGGACTTCTCCAAAGGTTGCAGGGGAATCTGTGTTCCAGCACCTGGAGCACCTCCTCTCCCTTCTTCTTCACTGACCTTGGCGCCTGCAGGGCTATTTCACATCGTCTCACCCCTCTCTCCTCCTGCAATTGCTGTTATGCAGGGGAGGGGGGGGTTCCGCCTTCTTAGATATGTTATTACAGAGGTAAGAGAGAAAGAGCTGGGTGAAGAGGAACCTCACAAAGTTCAACAAGGGCAAGTGCAGGGTCCTGCACCTGAGTACGAACAACCCCATGCACCAGTACAGGCTTGGGGCGGATCTGCTGGAGAGCAGCTCTGTGGAGAAGGACCTGGGTGTGCTGGTGGATGACAAGTTGACCATGAGCCAGCAGTGTGCCCTGGCTGCCAAGAAGGCCAATGGCATCCTGGAGTGCATTAAGAAGAGTGTGGCCAGCAGGTTGAAGGAGGTTCTCCTTCCCCTCTACACTGCCCTGGTGAGGCCCCATCTGGAGTACTGTGTCCAGTTCTGGGCTCCCCAGTTTGAGAAAGATGAAGAGCTACTGGAGAGAGTCCAGTGGAGGCTATGAAGATGATTAGGGAACTGGAGCATCTCTCCTACAAGGAAAGGCTGAGGGAGCTGGGCTTGTTCAGCCTGAAGAAGAGAAGGCTGTGAGGGGACCTTACAAATGCTTCTAAATATCTCAAGGGTGGGTGTCAGGAGGATGGGGCCAGACTCTTTTTAGTGGTGCCCAGCGAGAGGACAAGGGGCAACGGGACAAAGTGAAGCAGAGGAAGTTCAAGCTGAACATGAGGAAGAACTTCTTCCCTCTGAGGGTGATGGAGCACTGGAACAGGCTGCCCAGGGAGGTTGTGGAGTCTCCTTCTCTGGAGATATTCAAGACCTGCCTGGATGAGGTCCTGTGCAGCCTGCTGTAGGTGACCCTACTTTGGCAGGGGCATTGGACTAGATGACCCCAGAGGTCCCTTCCACCCCTACCATTCTGTGATTCTGTGTTACCACTGTTGCTGATGGGCTCAGCCCTGGACAATGGTAGGTCCGTCTTGGAGCTGGCTGGCACTGGCTCCATCAGACGTAGGGGAAGCTTCTAGCAGCTTCTCACAGAAGCCCCACCTGCACCCCCGCTTCTACTAAAACCTTGCCACACAAACCCAACACATACCTCCAATACATTTTTGGCAACACGGTCAGATTTGACAACTTGAATGATCCCATCAGTAACAAGAGATAGTGTTGTGAAGTTGGCATGAAACTACTTTTTTCCTCAACATCCTTGGACAAATATTGATACACTTAGAGTGGACTCAGGACAGAGGAGCTGGTTTTGAGAGAAGCAACATTCACACCAAAGATTTCTGTCTATCGTAAAGAAAAGATTTCTGTCTATCTTAAAAGAACTCGGGTTTCCCAGACATCCCACTCTTGAAAGAAGAGAGATTGCAGAGGACCAGGATCATAAGATATCATATGAGTTATATATTATATATTACATATTCTATATATTATGTTATGTTATGTTATGTTATGTTATGTTATGTTATGTTATGTTATGTTATGTTATATATAGTTTATAGCTTATAGATTGTAATTATTCACACCCTTCATGGCAGGGTGCACTACCTGTTGTGAACTGCGATAACGGGGCCTCAGAAATGTTGGTATTGGGTGTGAATGTCACAGCAGAACTGACCCACTGGCTTAGGAACCGGTGGAGGATGAGTGTCGACTTTGGCTGGCAGCCTTCCCCAGCCTCTCCCTGCACAGTGGAGAGGAAACCAATCAGGCTGAAAGACTGACTGAAATGTGGTATTTTTACAGGATGACACGTGGCCTATATTCCTATACAAGGTGCATAAGGCTGTTTCTGCTGAAGTTGCTAGAAGAACCAAAGGGGTTAGAAATGTGCTGAATGGCTCGCAACACCGTAAGTTTTCATTCAGGAGTAAATAACATTGTCAAAATGCAAGGATGATCTCTTGACAGAGGTTTTCTTTGCAACTGATTTCACGGCCTCATCCTATCATTGCTGTGTCAAGATTACTTCCCCATTACGGACCACAATAAGTCAGTTCTCATTCTACAGACAAGACCTGCAAATAGGTGATAGGCAAGTGGGGGAATTTACACTACTTTCATTTATAGTCTTGTCATATACCATGGCAAGATTTAGACTGAACTATATATCATGTAGATTACCATTTTTGTTGTCTCTGAAGTTCATCCTATAATACTGGCTGACTAGTAATACAAATTTTCCCCAAAATAAACTGTTCATGTATTAAGACAATAAAGAAGTTCCATCCAGTTCTTGACGAGACTTCATCTTGATTTATCTTCATCTGTACACTACAGATAATTTCTACATGAAACAGCTGGGTGCATCTTCCTTCATCCTGAGCCACACAGACTCAGAAGTGAGATTGAGAGGAATTATGAAGGTCACAGTAACCCACAATAAAACCCTTCATCATATGTTAGCAGAGCTCAGATACAGCAGAGCAATGATTTCTCTGCATCTCCTCCTGCAAACATGCAGAAATAATACATGAACTTACACTAATGACGCCTCGAATCCACAAAAAGTCCCTAGGAGGATGTGACAAACATTAAAGGAAGAGATTCACAATAAATGCTGCTCTCTTTTTCTATTATCTTTTTAATGCTTTCCCCCCAATGCAGGGTTTTACACAGCACCATTGCCGTGACTTCGAAACAAACTTCAGACGAGCTCACTTTACTCTCAGTAACAATCTAACCATGCAGCAGCAGAAGCCCTATTCGAATTAGACCATATGGAATTTTGTGGCCGTTATCTGCTAGCTAAAGGAGTACCGTTCTGTAAACCTTCATATGAAACTCCACATGTGAAAAATCCTTGGTGTGTCCTAAATTCTTAATATAAAGATATTAGATTATTCTGACAAATTACGTACTTCATACTTCATGTGTGGTAAGTCTACATGCCTGTAGTTTCATCTAGTACTCAAAGTTACTGAGAGACACAATTGAGAGAGCATTCATGCTTTGTTATTAAAGGTTATTTTACAAATGTTGTTTTATAGAAGCTGTTTTACAGATACTGTCAACAGGAAAGTCTGAAATTGCTCCCCTGCTAATTCAAGACTTTCTTCTAAACACATAACTTTTCACATCTTTCAAGATTTTTCCAATCAATTTTGCTTAGGAAATGCTAGGGTGTTGTCAGTTTTTCCAGAAATAATCTCCTTTTTTCTTTGAAACTAAGCTGTAGTTTCGAATTTGGAAATTCAATCGATATAGTTATATCAACAAATAGCTACATCTGTACTATATATGGCATTCTACCATTTCCTGGAGAGGAAGACTTGTGCAACAGTCTCTACAGGAACAAAGAAACAAAGCTCGTGAAGGATTTTGTCAGCATCTGGCATGTGGTTTCATCTTTTTTATAGCTGAGGTCTCTCAGAGTTTTGATGCCTGAGGAAAATTAATCTGGATCATCCTCAGGGTGTGCAAAAGATACTCCAGCTCAAAAAATTCTTTTGTTTAATAGGTTTTTGTAAAATGAACTGTACAGGAGCAGATCACAGCATTGTTTGGGCAAAGAGGAACTTATCTTGGCCCCTCCTTGAGGACATTGCAGATCACATGTGGACTATCAAGAGTTGCCCTGTCTTTGGTCCCTAACTGTTAATTTCATGAGGATGAGGTATAGGGGCTATACTGGTATGAAGTGGTTTCTTGCAGGACCAAAACCTATGGTGCCCCTCTTCTGTGAATATCTGAAGTCTGGGCCATCTAGCAGAGTAGGTCTCGCATGAGATGTTTTTAAGGGTTGTTGCTATTTCCTGATTCAAAATGAATGTAGCGCACTGTGGGTTGCAATGTGAAGTGGATTGACACTACAGCACAAAGATCCCAGCACTGGAATACGTGAGCCTGCTTAGCTTCAGAAAGCAAAGACTTTGAGAGAAGTTTGAGAGTGAAGCCCAGTACTTTGGAAACGACTTACCATCTGACTGCAAGTTGCAGCCATGGTGACCTGGTTGATGGACTGGGCAGTGGGGTGCCCAAAATGTATATGACAGAAGCTTTCTAAGCTTGAGGATTTCTTCAGTTAAGTGAACAGGCATGGTTATATAACAGAACAAATTCTTCCCGTGGAAAGAAGGGATATTGTTTGGGTTTAGGTAGAGTTTCTTCTATTAAGTAGTGCATGACCAGAATCATGTTAACATTTAACCTAAGCTTAGAGGCAGAATATCTTGGCCATCTACACTATCCATTTAATCAAAGACAAATTCTCCTTCTTGAGGGAACAAGGGAAAGTTGGCAGAAGAAAGTAGCCTTGGGTTGTCCTTAGGTGACATGTGACCATATGTGGATAAAAGGAGTTAGGGTACTTCATCCGGGAAGACCACCAAGGACCACCAGAGACCCTGAAAAAGGAGGAAGACATGCGCAGAGGGGTCTGGGGAGGAGACAGAAAGAATGATGCCACGTAGTTGCACAACTCATGTAGATTAGAATGAATATGTCTTAGATATATAAAATATGCATGAATTTAATGTATAAATGTAAAGAAGCAGCCAGAATTGGGTGTGCTTGATTTGTGGAAAGTCCACTGAGCACCCAGGCCTGAATAAAACAATATCTCTCCTGAGTGTGTGAGAATTGACTTTTTGCACACCAGGTAAAAGAAGCCGCTTTTCGGACAACAGTTACTCAGAAGCCAAGGCAGCTTTGTAAGATGCTGCTGGCCAGGGTGAAAGCTCCCTGGATTGCTCTTTGTAGTATTTTTTCCTTATAAAGGCAGCACTATCTGCAGTTAAAACTAGAAAAGCTAAAACATGTTCCACAGCTATTTTTTTTTAATCTTCTCAATGAGATTTTAAATCCAGAGATTCCGGAGGAACAACCAAAGGGCAGCAGGTTACTTGGAAAAGTTAGCATGCAATAGGTCAGAGGCAAATGTAGAATACTGACTATCTCACATTTAGATGTGCATCCTTACAGCAGATTTATTGGCTAGTCTGTTACAGAAATATCTCTCTCTCTCCCTCTTTCTTCGTAGCTTCTCAAGAAAAAACATCCAAGTGCCAATCCCCTCCAAAACTCTTCTGAATTTCTGATTCATTAAGGGTAAGAAATATATCTGGGACACATCACAGGTGGTATCCACAATTTAATTCCTGGTCAAGCCCTACTTTCAGAAATCCTGAAAAGTTGTCTATCAGGGAAAGAAAATGTACCCTGAGTGCTGTGAAAAGATTGGAGAAAATGATAGTTGCATCAGCTCCTAACAAATTTATCTGCCTCCCCAGAAAAGTTACCATATTTCTATTTGTATACAGTAGCTTTATTAATATTTGACTGCATAGAACAATTAGTTGTTTAAAGTATTTGAGATCTAAACAGGTGTGCACTGTTTCCTGCCTTTCTTTGTCCCTTTCCTTCTCACCAATGATTGCAACTTCTTAGTGAAATTTCACTGTGGGGTCCCCAGTTAGGAGAACAGGTTGCTGCTAACACAAGAAAAGCATAAGAAGATTGCATACTGATTCTGTTAGGAGGTGAAATTGCAGGAGGGGTCTAGTATTTCATTGATGTTCTCCCATCTGCTTCTCCCAGAACTGAGGTTGCTCAGCCATCCTTCCTTTCATAATGATTTCAACCACTTGCCCTCTCACACTCGCAGAGTTGAGTCACACATCTAAACTCTTCAGAGAGTGCTCCAAGGAAAAAAAACCAGCATCCTGACCACCTAACTCAAACTTTCATGTAGTCTCTGAGCAGAGGATTCTCTTGGTTTGGCTCTTTTCCACCGAACTTACTCCTTTTTTATACTTATTCTGAAGAGCAGCTGTTGCACTCACTACTGCTGTAAAGGTTTCGGCCTACCCCAAGCTTAACGGTATTTCGTACATGCAGCCAAAGAGAAATTAAAGAATTTTAGCTGTCTCTGAGTTGTCTCTTTCTCACTCCATCCAGTTGGTGGACAAGAAGTCGAACATGAGCTAATCATGCGACTGTGTGTCGGAGAAGGCCAGCTGCATTCTGCACAGCATGAGGACAGGAGTAGCAGCAGAGCAAGGGAAGAGTTTATTCCCATCTTCTCTGCACTGATGAGGCCACATCTGGAATACTGCATCTGTTTCAGATGCCCCATTACAAAACAGATGTGAACAAAGTGACACAAGCCTCACACAGGCCCCTGCACGGTGCATGCCATGTACAGGGAGAGGCTGAGGGACTTGGTTCTCTTCAGCCTGGAGAAGACAAGGCTAGTTGTTCTCCGAGGTGTACAGCAAAAAGACAAATGGCAATGGTCTTAACTGGCAACAGGGAAACTCTGACTGAAAATACGGAAAAAAATTCTCACCCAAAGAATTGTTCAGCCCTGGCAGAGAGGCCAGAGAAGCTGGGGAATTTCCACCCTTGGAGTTGTTCAAAAATCACCTGGAGAAGGCCCTGAGTAACCTCATCGTGTTTGGAGGTAGCTCTGCTGTGATCAAGGGCTTGGAATAGCAAGGTCCTTTCCAGACTGAATCTTTCTGTCAGTAATTCTGATAAAGACTAAAAAGCCTTAGTCACTCTGCAGCAAATTTGATCCTCCGTTCAATTTTAACAAAAAAATTTCATCATCATTTCAAGTCATACGTGCACTAACTTGGAGATTACTGTTTTGACCTTTATAAAGTCCATTTCCCCAATGTCAGTCTTCCCTACCTATTCCTCCACAGGCTGTCATTTGCTGTCTTATCAAATGTAATACACAGGACTCCATTTGAGGGTCAAAGTCCATCTGCACCTTTACTTTCTCCTCCTATTACTGAAAAAACTTCAAGAAGCCCTTGCTAGATTTTTTGGTCTGACACATTTGCATTTGTTTATATTCTATCACTTTGATCAAAAGAAAAAAATCTCTACAACAGCAGAAGCAAAGTTTCTGACATATCCCCATCCATATTCCTCCTTAAATCTTTCTTTTGCTGTGACACCTACAACGAGTTTACAATTGTTACTGCTACAGTGCTGACACAAGCCTATAGCCCTGATATGTGCCTCTCTTAAATTCCCATATTACCTCTCAATCTCAAAAGTTATGTAGGATTACACTCCTTCCTGGTGCATGGATAGCTGTGTCTATGACATGCTGAAGAGAGGTTTATAAAGTTACAGAAACATTTAGGCTGGAAGGGCCCTCTAAGGTTTTCTCCCTCAAGCCCCTGCTCTTGGGGAAGGAGATTTTATGAAATCCATGTAAGATCTCTATAAACTCCACAGCTTCTTCCCACTATAATTCTAGTGCTTCTCTTTAGCAGGGAAACAGTGAACAGACTCCTTCCTTCGTCTTTTTGTGTTTCAAGACAGGTTAGGCCCTAACCCTAACCCTAACCCTAACCCCTAACCCTAACCCTAACCCTACGCTTAACACTAACCGTAACCCTAACCCTAACCCTAACCATAAACCTAACCCTAACCTTAATGCTAACCCTAACACTAACCCTAATGACCCTAACCCTAACCCTAACCCAAACCTAACCCTAACCCTAACCATAAACCTAACCCTAACCTTAATGCTAACCCTAACCCTAATGACCCTAACCCAAACCTAACCCTAAGCCTAACCCTAACCCTAACCCTAACCCTAACCCAACCCTAACCCTAACCCTAACCCTAAACCCTAAACCCTGAACCCTAACCCTCATCCTAACACTAACCCTAAATCCTAACCCTAACCCCTAACCCTAACCCTAACTCTAACCCTACCCCTAACCCTAACCCTAAACCCTAACCCTAACCCTAACCTCCTAACCCTAACCCTAACCGCTAACCCTAACCCTAACCCTCCCCAAAAGGGAGAGAAATGAAGAGGAACAATGGCCATGGGGTTTTTTGCATGTGTTGGAAAAGGCGTTTTTGTTGAAAAGGGAGCCCAGTGACGTTTGGGAGCAAATTTCTTATAAGCTAAAATGCTTGATAGAAGATTAGTGTCTTCTATATATAATCTATAATTATGTCTAAATGAAGTCATGATGCATCTTAGTTCAGAAGCTTCAATATACAGAAGTTAGTACCTAAAACTAGAGAACAGAGAGATTGTACAAGTGCTGATTATAAAGCTAGGGGAAAGAAAACAGTGTTGAAGAGGAAGGTTTGCTACTGTAGAACTACGGGAGACATCGCAGTCACTGGCAGAATGCTCTTCAGCTGCGTGAACTATTAATGCAAGAGAGGAAGGGCAACCAGGCGGCCTAGCAGCTGCCTCTCCAGGGGAAGAGGCTGTGAAACTGTCACAGGTATTCGGGAATTAAATATCGTGTGTTACCTTATCTAGCTACCATTTTGGGCTTAGTTTTTCTGCAAAAGCTTTTTGAAAGCTGCTAGCTGCCCTCAAATGTACCATTCTCCATTTGAATGAAATAATAACTGCCTGCATATGTTCATACGTATAAAAGAATTTTCGTCCTCCTTATGTACTTTCTCTGCAGGAAGAGTTTCAAAACTGGTGCATAGGTTCCCCTCTGAACAAAGGTGTCAGTGCCAAACCAGCAAGTGTTACCAAGGATGCCAGTCTTTAACCTAGAATTCGAGTCCTTCAGCAGGATCATTCTCCTCTGGACAACGGGGCAGCCAGACATTGCATTGCTGTATATGCAGCTGCTGAGCTCTGTGGAGTTTCTCCTCAGACTGTCTCTGAACTTGTGTTGTAAATTAAAATTTGTGCTGCCGAAAGCTCTGTACATGTTCACTTCTGAAAGCCAATTGCTCCTGTGGGGTCATCTGAGTACAGGTTGCTGTGTGAGCGGTTCTCATATGCCCAACAGTAACTTCTGGTGTAAGTAAGAGGGGAAAAAACCCATGAAGTGAGAACAGTGATGTGATGTGTGTGTTGTTACACAATTTTGAAGAGGAATATATTTTTTGCAGCTGATTGCATACAGGGATTTAAAGATTTCAGCTTTTATGCAATACTTGCTGAATGAAATTTGGATCTAGAGTCTCTAGGTCGTGCCAAATGTAATTTCTACTTTAAACATCATGGATTGAAGGACAGTAACCTGGTGTTTTGTCAGTCAAGAGTCGTGGTCCACCAATGCATCCAGCCCAGCCATGAGCTGAGAGCGGAGTCAGTGAGAGAAATCAGCTCCAGAAAAGTTTTCCAGAAGAACCTGTTATCTAATCAGCAATGCAACACAGCATTGTTACGAAATAAGGTAAATGGTTAATGTCATTAATCATCACCCTGTTTCTGGGTAGACAACATCTGACCTTAAGCCCAAATTTTATACTCTATGGTTACCCAAACATGCCTGAACTTGTTCTGCAGACACTTCTAGCCAAGCAGAGAAATTCAGTCTGCCTATGTGTCACCTCTTAGTTACACTCATGGTGTTTGAGCCTTGGTCTCTAGATATCTCCTTTCGGTTTATCACAGGTTACGAGCCTTCCTTATGCAGCATTCTGCTCAAATGTCCATTTGCACTTCACTGTGGATTGGCAATAATGCCCTCTGTGAAATTTTTTTTCTGTTTATTTTGGAAGCAGTCTTTTTACTCTGTATTAGTACCATGCACAGTTTATCAGGGCTTGGGGCCTGCAGATACTGTTTATCCCTGTGACGACAGGCAGATTGAGATGCCAATGCTCTAGTCTTTCCTGAGCAAGAGTGTTATACAGTACTTTTTTATATGGCTGCACGTCACGTGAGATGTACAGTGGGGAATGCCAGGGAGGATGGTGTGTCCTTCTGAGAGGCCTCTTAAAGCGTGCAGCAAGGGTGAGGGTGATCAGAGGATATGATGGCAAGGGTACTGCTGTCTGAGCAGCGTAGTGCTAGTCTGCAGTGCACTTCACCCCACAGCAACAAGACCCTTGCCTCCAAAGTAAAGAAAATCCCCTCTCTGGTGACCAGGAGAACCAGAGACAGACAGAAATATGAGCTGGTTAAAATCACAGAGTAACAGCATCTTTGGTAGGTAATGTAATCTTTTCTTTGCCCAAGAGAAACAGGGAAAACTCAGAGGTAACAAATATCTGATTCACAGACATCGATGCAAATAAATTTTCAGTTATACATGCCAAGAAAATAAGAGAATACCTTCTTTCTTCTTAGGAAATGCCATTTTTCACAAAGGAAATACCATTAAGTGTATTTCCCAGGAAAGACAGTTAGAGACATCCTAAATAATCTCTCTCCTATTAACAGTGCCTATGTAATGTCACTGTTATGCTGAGGTGCTGGAACTTTCTGTTTGATTATATAATTTAATCCAGTAGAAGACTGTATCATTAGTACGATCGATGCCTTGGGATACAATCAATGTTATGATAATCAAGTAAGGACTCCAGGTGAGTGTTTGGCCAGGATCACAGCAATACTCGACATGCTCACCAAGACTTTAAGTCTGATTGAGTCAAGCCTGAACCCAATGTTACTGACAAGTGAGCATGGAAGGAGATAAAACCTTTCAAGAGGGATCCATGAAAAACGTTTACAAGGGATTGTGTGAACCATTCTCTGAATACATAGAGGTATCTTACCATGGAAGTGTAATATTTATCTATATTAGACCACAAACAATACATAAAACAGACCCATTGCTGCTTTCAATAGCTTCTTTACGGCAACAACACAAAATAGCAGAGGCCATAGTAAAGCAAGAGCATTGTAAAACAAATTACAAAGTAAGTGATGCTGGTTACATATGTTTTGTTTATGCAGCTAGCAACAGAAGCACCATGCACTGCTTTTACATTACATAATACAGGGCATCGGAATGCCAGCTGCAGGTCACACACGTCTAGTGTGTCTCTTATCTTTGAGTCTCTTTCATTTGACCAAATACAACAGTTCTCGAATTCATGGGGACTGTCGGGGGGGGAGAACAGTGAAAGGCAGGACCGAGAAACACAAATCTGCAGCGCAGCACGAAAGAGAGCTCTCCCATTCAGAGTTTCTGTGACACAGGGGAAAAAAATAATACAAGCATAGACAGAGATGAAGGTCTCCAATGTCTTGCTGAGGCTGCACCTTCCCTCAGCATTGCAGGATTTGCAGTCTAACAGCTACAGCTCTTGCCAGGGAGAAGGGGATGCAGAAATGAAAGCTTGTCATTGGAGTTGATTGCACTGTACTTTGGAAGGTGTTCGTGTTCTTGATATTGTAACAAAAACAACTTCTATCACTGCTTGCACATGACAGCCAGGCACCTCTCTGGACTTTGTGAGAAGATACGATGTCGTTGTTGTGGCCCCTACCCACACTGGTTGCTTCTCTCATCACCCTGCTCTTCCCTTTATATTGGACATGTTCACAGAGAGCAAGCTGGGGGTGGTGCAGGTGTTCAGTGATCACCTGCAGAGAAGTGATATTATCAGTCATCTGCTGACCAACCTCCTCAAACACCAGTAACCAGCCTGTAGAGTTGAGGTGCTCATAGGCCACTCTAGGCTGGGCCAATTACTTTCACTGAGGAGGTACAATCATTCCAATCTACGCGTTTTAGATCGGCAATGTCACTGGTGGATTCTCTGGAGTAACCCTGGAAGGTGGCATGCTCATAAATGATGGCTTTTCCCATCTCAGGAGGACTTCTGTAGTTCAGATTTCTTGCTGTAGGAGATGGATGACAGGCGGCAGAAAAGGAAAACTGAAAATAAGCAATGTTTGTAAGAAGCCTTCTTGCACCAGACACAAAATGCTGGAGAGAGGGAAAAAAAGGAAAAGTCAAACATTTTTAGCAGAGGATAAATATAGAAGTAGCTGGAAAAGACTGAGGGCATGACATAGAAATTTTAATTTGGAAGAAAAAAATAAAATATGTGCCCCAAAACTGTCTGGTTTTATTTAGTTGTGTATGTTGGTTTATACGTATGTGTGAGAGACGTCTGAGCATTTGTCTTAACATCTTATTGATATATTCTGAATAATAATGAAATAAAATATATCACTGGTGATAAATCTTTCAGTTGATAATTGAAACTGCATTTAAGAATTATTTTAGAAATTGGTGCTTATTGTTCGGACTAGATTTCATGATCCACTAATATTGCAAGTAAAGAAGTAGTGAGACAATCCATTAATTTCTAAATGAAAGTGCATTTTGTACTGTAGATAGGAAAAAAAATCTATTCTGTTAAGACCAGAACTGAACTTTTAGACTCACTGAAACACCTTATTTCTCTTTTACATGAGATTCTATTGAAATCAAGAGATTCCTGTTCCTGACATAAGCTGAGAAGCAATCAAGTTCAAAGCATCGGCTCTTTGAGTCACACTAAATCTCAGGTTGTAAATGACTTTTTGAAGCACTGTTACAAACACTCGGATCTAATTCTACACAAAGTTGCCTGTAATCAGATAAGGAATGACAGTATTTATTAGTAACAGCTGCAGAAACAGAAGTGAGCAGCCAATTAAGGTAACAGCTCCCTTTCTAAATCACGTAACAGTCATCAAAGCAAAGTTTTACATTTCAGGGCTAATATCTCTGAGGGAAGGAAGCAGATACTCTAGTTGATTCTGGGAAGGGACAGGAGAAGATCAGATCTGCCCAAGTAAGACTGAAAGTCAGACTAAAATTGCAAGACCTGAGCAATACAATCAACAATATAGTAAAAAAAAAAATCTCACTTCATTCTCAATTTAAAAAAAAATCTCAGTAGGATAAACAAATATTAAAGGATTAATTAAAGGATATTTATTAAATTAATTTATTACTTAAAAGGATATTATTAAAGGATAAATATTTAAGGATTTTTT
>Ga0065711_1002067_pt1 | contig 46124 bp, 62 predicted proteins | sample Hoacrofraction12_FD_59098 | JGI IMG/M metagenome (GOLD analysis project Ga0065711, IMG submission 59098) | Hoatzin crop microbial communities from Cojedes, Venezuela - Epithelial fraction 12 v2 (version 2) | ecosystem: Host-associated > Birds > Digestive system > Esophagus > Crop | place... | reverse complement strand
AAAAAAAAAAAAAAAAAAAAAAAGAAAAAAAAGAAACCCCACACCAAATTCCTCAGCTCGCTGCTTTCCCCCTTGGACAGAGGCGGAGGGAAAGGTGTGAGGGGTGAGCGCTGCCGAAACCCGGCGCACGGCTGCGAGCCACGCAGGAGCAGGCTCTGCAGAGCGGGATGGGAGGCTCGGGACGCTGCGTCTTTGGGGTCCTTTTCTTGACGGTGGCTTGGAAATGAACCCCGGCTCCTGGCAGGCATCCTCTCCCTAGCTGGGGGCTCACCGGTCCCGAATTCAGCCTGGAGGAGAAGCTACGCCTTTCCCCCAAACCCCCCTCCTTGCTCTGGCACGTTCATCCAGCTCTTAGCCACACCTGCGTGGTCACCGTGGCTCAGGGGATGCACTGGGACATGTTTTCAGCCCAGAAGGCCGTAGAGGGATGACAGGCTGCCTAGATCCCCCTCCTGGGGCTGCTGCGTGTATTAGAGAGGCGAGGGGTGTCCTTCCCCTCTGCCTGTTTGGGAGCGGAGCTCGGCGAGCTTTCCCGTTGCTCTTTTCTCGGGTGTTTCCAGGATAGGAGCTAAACCTGACCATGGACATCTCTGCTTCAGAGCAGCAGTGTCTGGGGGTTGTGTGTCTGCACCAGATGTTCCCAGGTCTTCTAGCTGCAAGCAACAGTCACTTCTGTATCTTAAAATTAATTCTTATCTGCGTGTTTCATGGCAAACATTGCCTTGAGGTCCGAGCAGGAGGTTGTTTCAAGCGGTTGCAGTGCCGTGTAACCAGGTTGGAGCGGTGTCTCTCAGACCAACTGTCCCCAGGAGTAATCTGCAGAGACTGGGGGGTGAAAGCAGGGAGTCCTGGGGAGAGAGGAGCCGGGTGGATCTCCGAAAGCAGGGATGTTACCAGCAGTGGGGCGAAAGGCGGATCTCCGAGGAGGCTGCTGTCGTTCAGGTGAATCCTGAATCCCTTTTTGGGAAATATCACTGAAGAGCTGAAATGGGTGAAGAGGGCTGGGCAGAGGAGAGCAAAGCTTCTCCTTGCTGTGCTTTGTTGCTGCAATGAATCCATTGCTAAACGAAGCGTAAGAATCGATGGGGAAGCCACTGGTTAGACAGGAACAGTGCCGCAGGGCTGACCCTGGCGAATCTGCTCTCCTTCCACGCTGGAGCGAAGGGCCTCTCGGTTTGTGGAGACTGTCTGCAAGCATTTAAAAATGGTTAATTTAAACCAAGTATTAAATCAAATCCAAAAGCTCTGAGCACATTCTAGAGCTTACCTTCCCAGAGAGATCTGCCAGATCGCTCTCATCACATCGCTTTTGCGGAGAAGTGTCACTGAGATGGCAGCTCCCGCTGGGAGAGATGGACAGAGTCTTGGACAGGGGTGCCAAGACCTTGCTGGAGTTTGTTGGAGACTAAATGGAAAATCCCTTTTGCAGATCTCAGCCTTAGTTAGTAATGCTGGCCACCAGAGTTTCCCTATCAAGACATCAAAGCGACGATTTGGAGGTGTCTCGGTACTGTAAACCTGGCTGAGAATGAAGGTAAAGTTGAGTGAAGCAGAAGCCAAAAGTCTCCATGGAGAAGGGGGCTGTGGCGATGCAGGGGCTGGCTGGGAGGAGACTGCACCTCTCCCGGGGAGGAGAGCGTCCCTCTAACTCCGAAGGCAGATTCCTGGGAGAGGAGTGGGTTTAGGGATGCCTGGCTGGCCACAGGGACTGCGTGCCGGGCAGAAATCATTGGTGCCATGGGGCAGAGGGGTTGTGACCACCTCATCCCCACTCTGGGCAGCTGTATCCGAGTCCAGGGCCAGACTGGTCAACGCCTTCTGGGAAGAGCTGCCACTGCCAACCCTGTCTGTTCCTTGCGGAGGAGCTGCTCTTGGTTCAGCGTCCCCTGGGCCAGGAGAGAGGAGACCTGGGAGGGGGATGTGGAACACATTGGATGGCGGTGCAGGAGCTGGGGTGGGCACTGGTGCCGCCGTGCACCGGGAGCCGGTGGGTTTGCGTCGCCTGGCCCCGGCAGCGCGCGAGCCCGAGGCATTTGCCATCTGCACGGCTCTTGGCGGCTGGGGAACACAATGCGGGGCTTCTTCTGCGCCGCGCTTTCCGGGTTTGTTCTGCAGCTGTGGAGTTTGAATGTTAGTGTTTAAACAAGCTGGTATTACACAGGAAATGGCCACCTCCACAGGCCCCCGCGGGCTTGTAACGTGGGGTCATTGTGCTTGATATTAATCACCAGGCAGCCCGCGCCCCGGTGAAGATGGTGGCTCACGCCCGAGCGCCGTGGCCGGCAGGGATTTGGCGAGCACCAAGCTCGCCTCGGCACCCTCCGCTCTCCCCGTGCTTCGGTGCGTGCCTTGTGCCGTGCGGTGATGCCCGTCGTGGGCATCCATCCCTGGCGGGAGCCGTCCCTGCACAGAGCCAGCCTCGCCGGGCCGTGCTCTGCCCCGGGCCGTGCTCCAGCCCGCGCTTGGGCAGTGCTCTCGCCGTCGCCTGGCCGGGCTGCGTCCCGTCGGCGTGCAGCTGGGCTGCGCTCACACTGACAGCTACATTAAACCTGGAATCCTGAGGCAATAAAAAAGAAATTAACTCTTATTTTTTTTTCCTGTCCTGGCGGAATAAGCAAATGTAAATGTGTCTGTGGGGAAGTGAATGAACCCCCGTTCTGAGGAAAGACCTCGTGCTAACCCCCTTCTCGCTTCCTCGGTTCAAAGCTCTGGGAGCCTCGTCGCTGTACCTGGGAGCTGCGTGCCTGGGCTCGCTGTCAGTGATTCGGGGCCTCCCTCTGCAGAGGGACTCTGAAGCCGTGGCACCGTGCGTACGCGGCGCTTCCAGGCACCTGGGCCTGCCTTGGCTTTGCGCAGAGGCTCCGGCACCGCAGCGCCATTGGGTGACAAACGCCAGAAATGCCTGGAGGTGGCCGCGTCGTCGTCCTGGGAAGGAACGGTGGGGAGAGGGTGCCTGACGGGGCTCCCCGGGGTTGTGCGATCTTCTAGGGGCAGTGCATGTCCCAGCAGGAGATCCATGGGCTGTATGGTGTCAGGGTGAGCTGTTGGCCCTCGCTGGCTGTGCCGGTGGGTGGCAGCCGGTGGATGATCTCAGTGGTGCCAGGGCTGGGAGATGCGCTGCAGAGGAGGAGCTGCACCCGAGGGGGAGGCAGAAAATCGTCAGACCCGCTCTCGGCAGTGCTACCTCTGCATCGCAGGAGAAAACCAGAGCAGAAACGCCAGCACCTCCCCCTTCGCTGGCGTTTTTTGAAGGTTCTGCAGGGTGCTGCATGTGAGAGCCTGCTGCCCGGCTGCCGCAGAGCTGCTCGGGGTCGCGCTGCAGCGAGATCTTGCTACCCAGGGAGGGAGCACAGTCTGTGGTTTGACTGAAGGAAGCCCAGGGTGGAAACCTAACACATCCAGTGCAAATGACAGATGTGGCAAGGCACTGCGAAGCTGTAGGGAGCTGGGGATGAAGGGGATAAAGCGACAGGAACTATTCTCGCGCTTGAGGGGTGGTGAGGGGCTGCCCTGCCCGGCAGCGCTGCCGGAGGGGCTGGGGGCAGGCAGCGGCGAGGGGGAGAGGAGAGGCGACCGCTGCGCTGGGCGGCTGCAGGGGTGTTAGCAGCGTCGGCTCGGTGATGGTTCTCATGGTGTTTTTCTGACATGGGGTGCCAAGCGCTGTGGAGGGAGATGGCTCCTTGTACTTCGTCTGCGCTGCTGCTTCGCCACCACCCCTGCCCCGCTGTGGTCCTGCCCAGCATCCTGCTGCTGCTCTCTGCCTCTCTCCGGTCGTCTCCATCCCCTGCCTGCCGCCCTGTTTCTTGGGGCTGCAGCGTGTTTCTGTCCCTTCTCCTCCGCCCTGGCCCCGTGCACCTGGCTGCCTCAGCCCCCCGGGAACCCTCGGCATCGGCGCCTGTCCCCAACACCCCGGCGGCTGCAGGCCTTGCCCCGTTCCTCTCCCGCGCCGACGCCTGCAGCCTCTGCACCTCCTGCATCCCAGCCGAGCCCTGGTCGCAGCCCGCGCTGGCGGGGCCCCCCCAGTGCTATGTGACCGGACTCAGGCAGCCCAGCCCAGTTGCCAGCAGGGCACTGGGGGAGGGCCGAGCCTCCCAAGCCCCGTGCATCTCCCATGGGCAGAGCTCGCCTTGGAGGTGGCCCAGAGCAGCCCTATCACATCCGGTGCTTGTCTCTGCAGCCTGGGCCGGAGGATAAACTATCAGGGCTGTGGGGCAGTGGATCATTCCTCTTATTATTTTCTTCTTTTGCAGATAGGGGTCGTGGAAAGTTCAGTTCCTTTTAACCCTCGCAGCTCTGTTTATTTTCCAGCTGGTAGCACAAACGCAGCGTTTCCCATTACATCACAAAGGGCCTCGGACAGATCCCTCCGAAAAACGTGTTGCAACTGTTTATTTTTTTCCATATTTAAACATTTCTGACAGCCAGACCTGGCTGAGCCAAGCGATGGAGCTTTGTGAATGAACCCAGCTCCTGGTGTCTGTGCGCAGAGGGCTTTGAAGGACCTCTTCTCCTCTGCAGCGGGCGGGCTGGGGCTGGCTTAGGGACGTGGGCGACTCTGCGTTACATGTGTGCTGATTACGTGCCGGGCTTTGATTAATGGCTCCTCATTCTGCCTGGCTCCCAGGACGCTCTTGAAAACAAGATGTTTCATTTCAGTGTGCTTTCCTGGTACATTGATTCCCGTAAATAACCGAGTGCAGACTCTGTCCACCTGGAGCAGTTCAAAGAGCAGGGGGCCTCCCTCCAGCCCCGCGCTGCGCTGGTCACTGCTGCAGCCCAGCGCTTTTCGATGCCCCAGAGATGCAGGGTGGAGGAGCTTCTGCCACCAGAAGCAGATCAGGCCCAGTTTCCCTTGGTGTCGTCCCAGTTTGCTCACTAAAAAATCCCTATCTGAGTGCTTTTAGAAACGGGAGGAAGAAATACAGCGTGGTTGGCTGCAGTGCCCCCGTGCTTGTTGCCTGCTTCCCCCACGCTGGCCCTCCGTGGGGTGCTGGGCCCTCCCCAGGGTGTGCTCAGCCATGGGGACGTGTGGTGGGGATGCACGGAGAGTGGTCCGGGGCTGCTGGTGGCCTTGTGTTCGCACCCGGCTCCCCGCACGTCACCAGGAAGGTGAGACACTGCAGAGGCAGCTTTGCAGGTCACTCACAAGTGTTGAAAACGTGGCCAGAAGCAAAACACGGCTTCACCCCCCGTGGCTGGGGTTTAGCTAAAAAGATCTCTGTGCTTTAGAGCGTGGCTGCAGCACGTGATTGCAGCAGATAACAGCTGGGCGAAGGAGAGGGTGCCCCGGGCTGGGCTGGAGCCCCCCAGCTGCCTCTTTTGCCCCAACAGCAGCGCGGGGGATCAGTTTGTCCTCCCAGCAGGCTTTAAAATTGAGTAACCAGCGGCGTTTCTCCCGTCTGGAACGAGCCGGGCTCCTGCCGGCGCTGCACGGGGAAGCTGCTTCCCACGCGTGTGCCAGCTCGGGAGCGGGCAGAGCAGCGGGAAGGGCGAGATCCTGGGAACCGTCCCCGTGCGGGGGGACGGGTGGTCGGTGTCAGCGCTGGCGGGCGAGGGTTCCAAGCCCTCGTGGGTTCGGTGCCAGCGCAGCTGCGTCTGGAGCCGTCCCGGTGGGGTAGGTTAGCAGCGGTGGTGGCGTGCCTCGCCTCGCCTCACCTCTCTGGTATTCGCTGCAGCATTGCAGGCAACTCCCAACGCATTCCAGCCCCGAATTGCTCACGTCTCTCCTCGTTCTCCCAGGGTCTCAGTAGATGTGTGGGCGACGCTGGCTGACTTCTGTAACATACTGACCACAGTGAATCAGTCGGAGGTGCCCTTGTACAAGGACCCAGATGACGACCTTGCCCTGCTTAGCCTGGAAGAGGATCGGCTGCTCTCGGGCTTCGTTCCCCTGCTGGTCGCCCCCCAGGAGCCCTGCTACGTGGAGAGGACCTCGGACAAGGTCAGCAGTAGGCCAAACATCCCCCCTCGATTCCTCCAGACTTTTATTCTTGGGAAGTTTTCTGTGCAAACGGAACACGATTAAGTCATTGAGAAGGGTGTTAAGGGAAAATATCGACCTTTCAGCCGCTGACATCCAGCTCTGTGTCATGAAAACCCCTCTCGACTTCCTCTGGTGTGTGTGTGCTCGCTGGCATGTTGTATATACGATCATTTCCTCACTTGTTTAAATAGTGCAGCTTGTGTTGGCAGTGCTCTCGGTGCACTCCAAATGGTTTGCATCATGCTTAAAGCACCCTCCCCCTCCCCCCGGCCACAAAACTCTGCCTTAGGAAGGCAGCCAGGACTTTTTTCCCTCTCTAAAGAGGAGAGTGATAAATAGGTGACTAGAGAGAAGCAGACACCATGTGTTAACGTACAAAAGGCTTTTAGGAATATGAAGCATTCCCCACTGCCCGCTCTCTATTTTCCTTTCTTTGCTCTAGGAGCCCATTCTAGCCTGAACTTTCCTTTGGCTGTTTGTTTTTAGAATAATGAAATCAGTTCCCTTGTTGATGTGGGGTTTTGGGTCTGCTCTCTGCCACCACCTGGCCAGAAGAGACCTGGGGGCTGCGCTTGGATAACGTGATGGGGGATGGAAGAGGCACAATGGCATTTGTTTTGCACGCCCTTGGAGGCACAGCAGGATAAGAGTGGCTCTCAACAGTTTCCTGCTCAGAGGCAGAATCGCAGCACCAGAAACGCTGCTCATCTGGGAAGCCGTGGCGTGGCCTCCCCGAGCGCTTGGTGCTACGAGAGGAGAAGTGGAGATGCAGGGGCTGGTTTCTGTGGAGAGCCTGCATGTGACAGTGTGCCTTCCCATATGCCTCTTCTTCTTGACATTTTCCTGAAATGATGGTGAGAAATTTAGGACCTTTGTCACAGAGGGACCCAAGAGGTGCGAATTTCTGTTTCACTTCTCTGTCTGCCCGGCCCGTGCTCACAGCATTGCCCACGGCAGAGGAGCACAGGGTCCCAGTAAAACTGAAGGCTCTCCCAGTTTGGGGAATCACCTTAGTCTGGGAAGTCACTGTGCAGGAACAGATTTTCAAGGCTCTGTTTGAAGGGGTTAAAATATCAAACATGTGGTTGCCGTGGCTGCCCTAAGGTAGCCTGTCTGCCCAGCGTGTGCCATGGCCTCACTGGGGTTCTGCTGGGGACAGTCCCTGTGCCCCACGCTCTGTCCAGGGTCTCTTTCCCCAGCAGGCAGGGGAGGTGGCTGAGCAGCCTGGGCTGTGCCCCAAAACTTGTGGGAGTGGTCGGTATTCCCTGAACTCTGCATTTTCTAACCACACACTGGTTTATTCGGAGTGCCATCTACCTGCCCTGCCAGGCACTTGCGCTCACGTGTGTGGAAGAATAGACAGATTTTGTGCTGTAGCTACACCTGAGCTTCTGAGCTGAGTTTTCTCACTGTCCTGGCTCCCTTTGGTTCTGGTGCTTTGTAAATGAACTGTGCAACACCACTGCCGGGAGTTGGTGCCCTGCACAGCGCAGCAGCAGCCGCCCAAGCATCCGGGATTATCCGGCACGGTGGTACCGGCTCAGCTCTGCTGAAGAGGCAACACAGAGCCCAGACAGAAGGAGCCAGGCCTGACTGTGTCCGTCCCCCTTTTATTTCTTTCTTCTTTTTTTTTTCCCCCTGCCTCTGTGGGTGTTGTTTGCTTTGAAAGTAGCTGACTTTGGAACCGTGATCCCACCCAGCAGGCTGGGGCGTTCGCTGGTGTTTGTGCAGGTCTAAGTCCCTGCTGTGTGCCCGTTGTGCTGTGCCGTCTTCTGGTCTCTGCCTTACGCACCGAGCGCATCGCACGGAGGCAGACAGAGGAACCACCGCTAACTGGGACATGCTAAGCAGAAGCAGTGGGTTCTGCAAGGTCTCTTCTCTATCCAGTACTGACCAGTGTTTTCATTAATGGTCAGACTGGTGAAACATCAGGTGTGCGTATTCACTTTCCAGAGGACACCCAAGAGGATTAAGGCGAGGCCGGTGAGATAGAGCGGAGATCTCAAAAGCCTGACTTCCAAGAAGGGACTGGAAGAGCTGGGACTTGTTAGTCTAGAGGAAATTCGGGGAAAATGCAGTGAGCTGTTGCAGAGAGGAGGAGAACAAGCTGTCCTCCAGCTCCATGCTGAAAAGGACAGGAAGGAATGCAGCAAATTAGAAATTGCAGCAAAATAGATGAAGACTAGACTTTAGGAAAGGCTTCATACCTTTGGGTAGTTAAGCACTTGAAAGCAGCCTCCTTAGTGATTCTGCAGCAATCTCTTCAGCCGTGGAGATTTTTAAAAGCAGGCTGGGTCACTCTCTCAGGTACAACTTGGGCGGAGGGGAACTGCCTTGGAAAAGGAGACAAGGTGACCTCTTTGGGTGCTCCTACCCCATTTTCTGTGATTCGGTAAAGCTGTAGGAAGGGACTGGAGTGGCAGCTGCGTCATTACAGTCAGATGCCTGCCTTGTTCCACAAATCTTCTCCTTCTGCAGTATTAATGAAGTGAATTATTTGACTCACTAGAAGTGGGATGTTGTAGAAGGCGGTGCAGACCAAGCAGGGAAGGTAGGACTGAGAGGCCTGCACCCATATGCCTTTCACAAATGACCATGAGCAAGATACAAAAAGGCACTTGCCCGCAGAGAAGCCCCCAGTCCAACTTAGCCAGGGGATCCCTGTGTGTGGTCCCCTGTCCACCATCTGCTCCCTGCCCTCCTTTTAGCGTGCAGAGCCCGGGTGGATGTGACTCCTCAGCGGATGCACCTCTGGGCTGTTTGCAGGGGAAGGGTGCCGTGTCCGTGCTGAGCAGGGTGGCACGAGGGGGTCCGTATCCCTGAGCGCCAGTCAGGCGATGGCAGCAGGCGCTGCAGCGGAGCAGCTCTGTCTTGCACGCAGCACATCCAGCTGTGTGGCAGGAGCTTTCCCATTCGCATACTCCCTGATGGTTGCTGATTGACTGAGCTGCGAGCAGGTGAGAAATGGTGTTTCTGTGCAGCAAGAACTCTTTTCAGTACTGATCTTTCATTGCTGTTTAGCAGGAGCTTTTTTTCTGCACCCAATTTCTTTCTCTTGTGTTCTCAGTCTTGGCCCCGTTTTCAGCCCAAGTCCTGACAGTTCTTTGCTGGAGAGGCAAAGAAAATGTACTGCTCTTTATATGGCACCCTGTGAATGTCTTGTGGGCTGGGAGGAGGGTTCTGACATGCCAGAGTGTCTCTGGTGAGCTCGCTGTGGTACCTTTCCCATTGCTCGCAGGACTACGAAGAGACCATTGGCTTTCTACAGCAAGGATGATATCTCACCTTGCTTGCTGGTGCTCCAAATCCTTACCCCATGCTTTTGCACCATAGTTTTTTAATGAATTTGTGACATTTTTGGAGGAAAGGAATCTGTGGAAAGGCAAGACTGGAGAGTGTTGGGCTTAAAATGGTGTTAGGTTATTGGCTCCACCAAGAGGATGGTTGTTTTGTGAGCTATATAGGACAAACACTGTGCTTCCCACTTCTTTTTGTTCTCCACGTCCCATTTAGCAGATGGAGTGCAGTATTCAGCCAGAGTTTTGCAGTAAGTTTTTGAGCATTTGGCCTGGCTCGTATTTTGAGTGAAAATGTTCTGACTCCGTTCGTTGCCATGAAGCTGCGCGTTCGGATTCCTGCTGGAGCCAGTGTGACACTTAGAGCTTCCCATCGTCTCTTGCACTGTCACTGAAGCTTTAACCAACAAAAGCTGGCTCCAGGGTGATGTTTTCCTGGGCGTATGTTGGGCAGATATCCATTGCAGCTTGTGTGATGGAACACCATCGAACGTACCAGTCAACAGCAAACTATGCAGCCTGGTGCCTGAGCTGTCAGACTGTGTCTGCAGCGTTTGCAGCCGAAGGAGACGCTGCCAGGACCTCGGTTACCCAGCGTTGTACCCAAGGCAAGAGCAGGGAACAGCAACATGGCTGAGTTAAGGTTTGGGAAGAAGGAAGGTAACAACTATGGATTCATCAGGTGGCGCGTGGTGCTGCTGTAGGGGCTTGTAATGGAAAATGCTTGGGTTGTGTTGAGGTTAAAGCAAGTTCTAGTGAAGGTGCATCTGAGGTGTGCGTGGGTCTGTTCTTGTGCAGCCCTGGGAGCCTGGGACATGTCCTGGTTTCCTAAGCGCTCACTGAATCCCGTTGTCCCAGGAGCATCCTGCTCTGCAGTGGCCCCGTGGAGCTGGTGGCAAGGCTTGGAAGAGGGCTGCGGGTCGCCCGGCACGGAGCAGAGCAGGGAGGTCCTTCTCCTCTGTGCAGGCACATGGCATCACTGATTGCCCACACCCCTGCAAGCTCTGCACGGGCTGGACGTGGGCATCACCCAAGTGTGTGCCTGCAGCGCTGCCACATGCCCCAGCCAGGGAGATGTGGAGGAGAAAGTGTTAATGTCGCTTCCCACAATAAACCTCTCGGCATGGGGGGTCCTGAAACCTGAGCCCCTCTCTCCTCCCCCAGCCCTGACACACGTTAATAAAAGGTTTTTAAACGCCAATAAAAAGGCAGCAGCCCCAGCTCACCAGGTCCGGGGCCCAGGGTCCTTGGGAAGGCACTGCACAAATGTGTTTTTTGCATTTTCAGGCTTTTGGCTGGTGAATAAGATTGAGGAGAAATACTCCTTCCCCTGATAACAATACAGTGAGACGCAGGATCAGCAGTGTGTGGATTAAAACCAGACGGTGCATGATTAATACATATGCTTATAGGGCTAGTCACTGCGGTTCTCTCCTCTCAAACAGAAAGGCACTCTTTTTTTCCCTCATGTGCATGCTCATGTGTGGAGTGGACTGTCTCAGATACTCACCACTCAGCTAGTCTCAACCCTGTCTCACCTCAGCAGGCAAACGAAAGCCCTAAAATGCAAGGCTCTGAAAAATAACTATCAAGATTTTACTGCCCCAGACCTACAGCCTGGGTACTGCGTGGCTCCTCCAGCTCCGGGGCGGCCAGTTAGCTTCCCACATTTGGTGCCCTTCTTGTTTCGCAGGTACTTGCTTCCTGCTGTTTGCACTACTCACCTGTCAGTGCCGACAGCCTAAAATCCAAGCTTTGTTCTCCTTAGAAAACACAAATCTCTTTCCTCTGCACTGTCCAGCTCAGGCGGACAGTCCAAATTTGACGCTTGCTCTGGCTGCCCCAACATGTTCTAGATTTGCAGAGCTAGTTGCCTTTGATTTAGCTAATTACTTAGGCTTGGGCAAAAATTAGTCCTGTCTTGTTATTCACTTCACTTATTTACAGTATTTCAGTCTTCTTAAGACTTGCAGATATCTCTTGGCAATGTGTAGTCATGTCTGACGCTTCTTGGGAAGGGAGCCCCAGGTGTAAAAGCCAGGGAGGAATAGCTGTCAGCGTGACCAGGCTCTGTCATGCCTCTGAACACCAGACATTTTGTCCTTTCCAAGACCTAATGACTCCTGAGGTGCTGGGGATGAAATCCACGTTAGAGTGGCCATGCTGAGGGCTTCTTGCAAGGCATCAGAGGAAGGGTAGCAAGACCAGGACTCCGAGAGTACAAACTCTTTGTAAGCAGAGAGAAAACCCCAGTGAGCAAATGTAACTGTTTTCTCAGCATCCTTTCCATATTCCCATTCCATAGCCTTGGAGCATCTCCCTCCAGCTGGCAGGCAAATGCACTCAGCCCATGAGAGCAAGAGCTTCCAGCTTGGAGTTTGGTCCAGAGAGGAAAAGGGAAACTGTGAGCGGAGATCGGAGCCCCAAGTAGGACAGTCCAAGGAGGAGTCATCCTTGAAAAACTCCTTCCATTCCTACCTCGGTTTCCAAACAAGCAGTGAAAGATCCCTGCCACAGGCAGCCCTGCTCGGAGTGGGGACTTGGCAGGAGCTGGCAGCCCCGAGGCGGCAGAGTTGGAAATGTTTACATTTTCTGACCAGTATCTGAACTCCATCTCAGCCTCGACCTTCCCTTTCATGTGGTGCCTTTAGATTGTAAAAGGCAATTAGGCTAAATTATGGGCCATCTTGGAAGATGATGTCACTGAGTGATGGAGGAGAGGCTGGATCTTATGCCACCAGGAAGGCAGCGTGCAGAATATCACCTGCTTTGAACTCCTCATCCATCCTTGGCATCTCCTCGAAGCACGAGTGCCAGGGCCTGTGCAGACGCCACGGGAGCCTCTCTCTGCCCTTGCTGGGTGTCGTTAGCACAGTGGGAAGCGTGGAGCCAAGTCCATGTCCCCGGGGCTGGGTGGCAGAGGAGGGTACACTGATGTGCTGTTTTAAACATAGCTCTATAGAAACAGGCATGAGTGCTGTCATGGTGACTGCTGCCACATCTCCTAGGGCATCTCCGGAGAGGTATTCTGTTCATTTATCCTTTGGTCTTGGTGTTTAATTGCTCTTTAAGCTAAGAGAATTTTGAGCATATTCTTAAAACTGCGTTTCTCTAGCTGAAGGTAAAGAGGACTCATGGCAAACAAGCGCTAGCACTGCACGAGGACACGGAATACAGCCCTGGAGAAATCCGCAATGTGGAATAATAGTTCAGGCTCTTAAAAGGGGGAGTGGGTTTAAAAAAAAAAAAAACTGCAATAAATCTAGCGAGTGGAATCTGAGGGAAATGATCCCATCTGGAAAACTCCAGCCCTGGTGCTGCTGAGGGCTTAAGGAGCGATGCAGATCGCAAAAAGAAAACCCTGCAGTCTGAGGATGACAGGCTTCTTAATTGATGTCCATTGCAACTGGTACTCTGCCAGTTTATGTTGGCCACCTTCCAGCGTGCTGTAATTTTGGGGCCAGGTGTGAAGCGTTTCTGTTCCATCTTGTTCCCAAGCACCTACAGAAGCCTCACACATCTCACTTGAGGCTGCAGCCCTGTAGGAAACAGCTGTACAGGTATAGGTGAAAGGAAGTGTCACAGCTGGGCTTGGAGTACTCCCCCGTGCCTTGCCGAGGGCTCTGTTTCGGGGGCCGCTCTCCCCCCGTGCCGGGCTTGGGGAGGTGGCCACTGTCACAGGCACACCTGCCTGTCTGTCAGCAAGGTGCTTTGAACATCAGGGAGCTTCTGGGAAGAATGTGCAGGTCAGAAACCTCCTCTTCAAAGAGGAGCCCACGGTGGTGTGCGTCAGTCCTGGAAGCGGGGAATCCAGCCTGGGAGAGCCCCAGATGCTGGCAAGGTCGGGGAGCTGTGGCCATCTCCTCTGGTCTCTTCTCCCTCGGGAAACCACAGGGAAACTTCCAAGGGAACAAGAGCAGGCCTTGTAGAAAGCACTCAGCCTTGGTTTCGAAAGGCTGAGAACCCATCAGCATCTTTAGCAAACTGCTGCAGGAGCCAATTTTAATTGCTGTTCAATGCATGCGTTATTTCCGGGCTAAATTTGTTTTGTTTGAATTTCCAGTAATTGAATTTTGCTGTATGTTGGGAAGCCCTCCATTGCTGCTCTGACCCCAATATATAAATGTGTCCCAAGTCCCACCATCCCCATCCTCCTTCGATAAACTGGACAGATGGTGTGAGAGACGTGATGGTGTCTGGGGCACGGTTTGGATCCCCTGAGCCATTCTCATGGTGCTTCTGAGCTGTGGCTGTAGGCTTGATGTGTTGCTCTGTGAGCTGCTGCACCAGCTTGTGAGGAGGAGGTGACCACTGCGCTCTTCTGCTCTCCTCCATACCCACCAGACCTCTGTGCTTTGCTGCTATCCTCCATACCCACCAGATGCTACCACCATCCCACACCCTTTGCTCCTAGAGGGACAACTTTGCATTTAGCTGTATTAACCAGCGTGTTGTTTTCTCCCGAGTAGGCAACCGAGCAATTTTGAGGTTTTTGACTGTTGGTGAATTGCTGTCTTCGGAGACTGGGAGAATAGGAGGTGGTGTCTAATCTGCAGGCTTTATCAGTAAAGGTTTTCTTTGTCCAGGTCACTGAACCTATTGTTAAGCAGCGTAAGCCCAAGTAAGCTTCCCCGCGGCCCCGCCAGGACTGCCCTCCTGTTTACGCTGACATTTTAAGACCTCTGTTGACCAGATTTTAATCCACTCTGTATCCTGTGCACTGCGGTCTCTGGGGCATACTAGCTTTTCATGTCCTCTCGTCCCAGCAGTGCAGAGTGCTCAGGCTGAGGACAACTGCCTGCCCGATGATGCACAGCTGTGGCATCGAGCTGCAGACACAGTGTTGAAGGCAGCAGGAGTTCAAAGCCGTGCAGCTACTGTCCCACAGCCAGACATTAACAGAGCCCACAGCCCTGGCCAGGCAGGCATGATGGTGAGGAGGAGCAGATCTAACAGTACCTCCAGTCCAGCACCCCTCTGCAGAGCTGGGGTCCTGCTGCTTTGCCTCTGTCCTGAAGCTGAGAGCTGGTGTGTGAGAACTGCAGTCTCACTATGAGGTGAGGAACCACCTGCCAACGTGTCAAGATCCAGTTACACATGTTCTCTTAATGCGCCTGTTAGCGAGCATGAGAGTGGCTTTGTGGTCTGGACGTGGCTTGCAGGGAAGTACGAGGTGCTGCCTTCCAGGCAGCCCCATCTCTTGGTGGGAAAGCGGGCAGGGAAGAACCAGCAGTTGCTGGAAACAACCTTCCCTATGCCTGGGATGCCTCTTTCCTGGCACCCGGAGGGAGCGAGCGACACGCCGGTGCATGGGAAAGCCGTGGGGAATTTGCTCAAGTGGCTCATGACATTTCCATCCCTTCCTCCCCTGCCTTCCCCCAGCCTTGGATCCACCTCTGCCTCTCCTCCAGGCTCGCCTTGGACTGGGCGCTTTGGCCACTGCGTCGGCTCCGAGTGAATCAGGCCGCCTGGGCGTGAGCCGTGCACGTGTAGCAGCACATGTGTGGTTCCTCAGCCAGAGCTGCACAGTTTGGCTCTGGTGTCAGCAAAAGGCTCTTTTAAAGTGTTTTCTGGAAGTGTGATGTGATCATCAGCTCAAGGCAGAGACTGGCAGGATAAATCAGCCTTCTCCCATGCCAGGTTTCAGGCGGCGTTGGATCTTTCTGTGTGGATCAGATGATGCTCGTTGTTGAACATCGTCGCTTCTGTCATCGTCAGGCCAGGTTTATGTAATGAGACAGAAAACTTATTTGTGTTCAGTCCTTTTGTCCTAAAAGCTGCCTGCAGAGGTTCAGCACGAACTCTTGGGAAACGGGCAGTGTCCTATTCGAGAGACTCGCTGACCGCGTGTTCCCGGAGTCGGCATCAGTGGAGCGACCTAGGAAAGAAGTCAAGTCAGGAAGTCTCCTGTGCGACACCTCCTCGGCGTACGCTGCACGCACCCTGCATTTCACTTGGGGTTTTTCAACAGGTAGTGGTCTCACTTCTGCAACACCAACACCCTAATGGCACCGAACCTGCCGCATCTTGGCGGGACATCAGGCCCAGATAGTACATGGCTCTGCTCTGGCTGTAAAAGAGGTATTCACCATGACTTTAGTGCACTCAGAATGACATATTAGAGTCCAGACCTTGTGGAATTTGCTGATTAGCCTGTAAGTATATTGAAAGGCCTCATTAAAACACCATTAACGCTGGATCCCCTCCCAATGAGCCATCTCTTATTGCTACCCAGAGAAACCTTGAGGAAATGGAAAAGCTGCTCTGGCTGGTCGAGCTGATCCCTGGGCACAAAGTGTGGCCTCACCTCGGACAATCTTTGTGGTGCTCAAGACTTAATGTGGCGCTTCTGGTTGTGCGGGGGGTCCCTAGGACTCGGGGTTGCCTCTTTGCCTCATTCTTTGCCAGCTGGATACACCACCCCTCAGACTCTGTACTCCGGTGCTAAACTCAGTCCTTGACCTGACTCTTCGCCTCTGCCTGTGGCTTCGCTTCGGGGTGACCCTGTTTCACAGCACTATTTTGTGTTTGACCAAGTGAAATGCTTAAAACATGCCTGCTGAAGACGATGACGGCTGTGGTATCCACCAACGCAGCTATTGGAAGGACCTCAGGAAACCTGAAAAAAGACCCAATTAATAAGTCCTCATTGTTATCCTGAATAAGAAAGATCCACGTCCTGGGAAGCTTGCCAGAGAATTGGACTGGGTGGAATGCAGGGAGTGGTCAGCCCAAATAACAGATGGGGATCTACTCTGTCTCTACGGGAGACGGAAGGTGACCTCTGTCATTGAGCTTGGAGCCTGCTCCCCACGTTTCTGCTCCCAGCCGGACCTCGCGTTGTTTTTGTGGATGCCGAATCCGTCTGCCGGCACTGGGCTGAGTCTGGGCGCGGATGGAGAGCCCAGCTCCTGCGGAAGGCTGGAGCTGTAACCTGCGGTGTCCCCACGCTGTCGCATCCCAAATCAGAAAGAGAAGACACCGCCGTGGTCTTATTTATTGTTTTCTTTTCTCCCTATCATTGAAGTCAGAGCACTTCCCAGGCATTAATGAATGTATCTCCACAACACGTTATGACAGAAGGAAAAGCAATTTCCTTGTTAGAGATTGGCAACAGAGGTACGCAAAGCTGAGGGACTGACCCAGGTCCCACAGGAAGCCTTAGCTTCAGGATGAGAACAAACCCCTGATACCCAGGATTTCGGGCCAGCGCCTCAGCCCCAGGCCACCCGCCTCCCTTAGGAAGATGAGGGGCTGTTAAGTGAAGGTTCACTGGGAAGTGTTAAAATTCTTCCCAAACGTAGGCCTTGCATGAGCAACGTTACTGCTGCTGGTCTGACTGTATCTGTGGTGGGACACTAATAATCTGGATGTTTAATCCAGATAATCTAAACAAATTTTTCCCCATAACATATTTGCATATATTTCCTTAAACATAAGGTAAAACCCATAATTTATTTAAATTAACAAAATTTGCAGTAACATTTTGTATACCAGCGTTTTACATAAAGCATTTTCTCCACCATATGTAACAAGTATTTTTCTGTAAGCTTATATATTATGGAGACAATAGTATTATTTATTTCTAGATATTTTGTTGATTTATTTTTTTAAACATTGCCAAACTTCACTGTGTTTGGGATAGGTAGATGCATGTATGAGCACAAATTCTTAGTATGAAGACAAAGATGTTTTCTGAGGTCTGAGAAGTTATTGCCTGCCTTGGTCTGCTTGGTTTGCGAACAACAGAACAGATTTATGTTTTGGTTCCATATTTATCTTAAGCGTAAGTGACGTACTGTTTATTATAGCATCCGTTATTATTGAACAAAAGAGATTTATGTCTATAGACAGAAGAAGATGAAGTTTGCTGCATTCTAATACTGAGTCAGTTCACCTGATATCTGGTCCACGCGTGATGTTTCCCGTGAAGAAGTGGCCATGGAGCAGCACTTCCAGGGTGCGTTGGGGACATGGCTGCTGAGGTGCATTTCTGGAGTGATTCAGTGACCCGCCAGCTGCCAGTGACGTACCACGTTCCTGGTGCTGAAGTCACGTTTGAAGATCATGCTTGCACTCTTAAGTCATCCAGATGCTTCTTGAACTTGCACCCATTACCAGGTTATATCATTAGCTCCCTCTACTACCAGCAGTGGTTTTTAGTTCAGCCTCTGTCCTAATGAACAAAAGATTTGATCAACGCTGATCTGAGCTTTGCAGAAACCTGATGGATGATATGCTCTCATCAGTCCAGTCCATGGGAGCTGAATTTGCTCAGCAGTTGCCTGTTCTCACGACTGCAACTTCAACCTTCTTCTACACACGAGCATCCTCACCAGCTTCCCTGTGACTTGGGAGTTGCTCGCTGGTGACTTCCCTGGCATGGGAAAGGAGAGACCTGGCAGGCTTCAGCATGGAGGGACACCTCATGTTTTGACAGTATGTCGTACCTGCTAAATGTACAAGAGGCTTAATTACCTGGGAAGTGCTGGAGTTATTAAGATAAATCATTCTGGGCTGGAGAGCTGGGAGGGAGTCATGGCTGGATTTGGCTAGGTGGGAATGGGAGCGAAGATCTGTATGGATGCGTTGGATGATTATATCATTGCAAGTGTGTAGATGGAGCAGTTGCTAAATGGAAAAGTGGGCAAAGAGGTGGAAATGATGGCTGAGGACACCAAGGGCCTTGCAGCTTCAAAGGTACCAGCATGTCACAGTGCTGCTGACCTCTGCGGCAGGGAACTGTCTCCCGTGCAATAACCGGCCATCGCTGCAGGGAAGTTGGAGCCTGATTTCCAGGCCGTTGCCTGCCTTATTCCGTGTCAGTGCAAGTCTTGTGTAGCTCTTGGGTGGTTTAGAGGCTGAATGCCCAGGACAGCGTTTCTGAAGGTTGTGTGAGTGATCCAGAGGAGACAACAGAAATGTGTAGATGTGGCGCTTAGGGACGTGGTTTGGTGGTGGACTTGGCAGTGCTGGGTTAACAGTTGGACTGGATGGCACCATTGGGTTTATGGTTGGACTCAAGAGTCTTAATGGTCTTTTCCAACTTTGATGATTCTATGTGAGCAGCTGCTGCTCTCCGCATTTCCTGTCCATGCTGTGCCCGGCGGGGTTGGCTTTTTGTGGCATGAGTGGGACTGGTTTGCTGTCAGCAGTGCGCAGGAGGACTTTGGGATCCATTCATACACGTTCTTCTTGATGTTCTCTGCCTTTTTGTTCCCAGTAGTTAGGTGAAGGTTGTTTGGCTGGCAGGGAGGCACCTTTAGGCTGCTAAAGGATACAAAGCGTGGCTTGGCTGATGCCTGTGTCCTGTGGGGTGTGGAGCATGCCTTCCTACCCTGGGAGGATCTGAGCATCTTCAGCTCTTAACCTGTGGAGACAGCAGAGCCCTCGTCATAGCCACTCTGCTCCACAGCATCTCTGGCCATCCTCCCTGTCTCAGGATAAAAACCAGTACTTTGGAAAATGGTTTATTTAAATGAGTTATTTTATGGTTTATGTGGGTTTTTTTGTCTAAAATGAAACATCTTGGCGTGCTAAAATGTGAGGACAGGAGAGAATTTGCTGGAACTTCTGAGACACTTAGCGTGTATGTGCTAACGGGATATAATTTCTGTCCTGCCATGTCTCTCCTCATACAGACTGAGCACATGGGCTGTTCTTGTTGTGATGAAATCCTGGAAGCCTGGTTTAGATGGCTTCAGGGCAGTGTGGTGATGTAAAGGAACCCTGGTAGACGGTCACCCCTCAGAGATGCACTACGTGCTCCCGTCCCATCTTGGGCAGTGCTGCCCCTTCCTGCAGGCACCTCGCTTCTGTTCCCTTGGGCAGGATTCCCACTTTTCAGCTCTTCCCAGATTTCACCTCGGTTTCCCCCTTTTTAATAGGAATGCTTGGCCTCTTGCACTCAGACTCTGGGAGGAGCAGCTCGTTTCTGTAGCTGGCCTGGTGCCAGATGTCATCACTTCAGGCAGTGCCACGCTGCACATCTTCAGCAGTTTGAAATGGAGAGACAGATAAGATCAGCAGCTTTAGGTGATGGCATTGTTTCAAATAAACCATGCATGACCCAAAGCTTCCACTTCAAATGGGGAATGAAATTGCTTCATCCTTTGACAGCTTGCTCCATGAAAGAAATTTATCTTCACTTAATTGCTTTAGATCCCAAGAGGCTGTGTACAGTAATTTCTAGGAGATAATTATATCAAATTAAAAAAATATGTGACTATCCGACTGCTGAGCCTGAATGCAGTGGCCAGAGAGCAGGAAGGAAAGAGGCACCACATCTGACTCACGCTCACAGGTTATTGCTTCCCCTCCTTCTCGTGGTCTGCAGGCATGGCCCTCGGAGACCACAGGAGAGTGTCGGTGAGGGACTGGGTGTCGACGCGCTGAGCAGGGTGCTTGGAGCCGGGAATCCTGCTCTCCTGGAGCTTCTCTGGGATCCTGCCTTCGCTCCCCTGCTCTGAGGCCTGGCAGGGGTTTCCATCCCCATCCCTTGTCGCTTGTTGGGGACAGCAAGCCTCGCCAGGCAGAGCTTGGCAGTGCCTTTATCCGGTTAGTTCTCCTGTGTAGTTGTACAGTAGAGCTGAGGAACAAGAAAGCTTGTTGATTTAAAAATATGTATATTTAGAAGCAGAGTGTAAACTTCCTGCCCAGGCTGGGATTGGATTCTTGACTATGTTTGAGTTTCCAGTTTTCATTTCCTTTGCCCTCATACTTAACATTGTGTATCTCCCAGAGTGTGCCCCAGACTAATCTCTCCTTAACCCTCCCTCGCCCCACATTTTTCTCTCATTATTTGCGCATCAGTTCCAGTTCTTCCAGGAAGCAGCATATCTCCTGATGGTCACTCCGTGCCATGGCTGAGCCTGGGCTCCTGCAGGTCTCCTCCGTCCCTCTGGAAGTGACCTCAGACCCCAGCCAGTGGCAGACCCAAGCTGGGGACTGCAGCAGGGACAGAACTGCTGGCAGTTGCCATCCCTAGGAAGAAGATGGACTCTTGTGGCACAGGTTGAAATCCTGAAGGGACATCCCTCTTTGGGATGGGAAAACGTGGGAAGCAATCACTGACCACTTCCAGGAGGGGTAAATTGCTCCATCATCCAAATTTTCTTCTCTTTCTCTCCTTCAAATCAGACTGCATGCCCTCCTTGACTCCTTCATGTGACAGCTCCTGCCCTGCCATTGCCTTTACAGCCCGTCTCCTGGGGACAAAGATAGATTTTCTTCCCCCCCCGAGGGCCGTGACAATTTTTGTGTGTGATCCTGCGTGGGCTTTGAAATGGTTGTCAACGATCCTGGGCCAGAACTGAGCTCCTCCCCAGCCCTGTGATGTGCAGGCTGGTTTTTGAAGTGTGATGCCGCTTCAGCTGTTCCCAGGAAGTCTGCAGGGGAACTGTGTTTGTACTAACGAGGTAAAGTCCCTGTGTGTTTCTGGAGGGGATCTACTCAATGGGCTCTTTGATGTCATCTCAGTTTTTGGACTTACATCAAGTAAGCCTAAAAAGAAAAGAAATGTTTTGGCTTAGCCTAGAATATTTGCACCTGAGCAAGATGACCTGTGGCTGTCCTGGTGTCTGAGGAAGAAATCCATGGTGGTAGAGCTGCGACATGGAGCATGGAGACGCAGGGTTCTGGTCCCAAAAGCTGCTCAGGCAAGCTGGCTCCTGGGGTTGTCTCAAGTGGTAAGGTGGGAGATTTGTCACATGTAAAATGTCTCCTCAAGGCAGTCCTCAAACGTAGCGCTGACCCCGTGTGCTGTTTAGGATGCTGCTGATGGTTAATCTCACACCACCCTGAGCGCAGACAAAACCAGCCCTCTGAGATGTTCCCCGGTGTACTGTGCAGTTTGGTTCATGTGTGCCAAGCTGAACAGCATCTCCCATCTCCCCGTGTCTCTAGAGCCTGGGAAATCTTATGTTGGGATGACCGTCCCCAAATGTCCTCATATTTCATGCGTTGTTTCCGAGTTCAGACCTCACAGTGCTGCCACGGGGCTTGCATTTAATCATCTTCTGGCCCGGCTGCCCAAGCCCAGCGCTCTCCAACAGGTCACACATCCTGATCTTCAGCTGTAGTTTGTCGTTAGCTTTTTTTAGTATGAGATGTCGGGACAAAGCTTGGCACATTGCAATGGTTAGCAGCGTCCGCTGCTGTCCTCGGTGACCTCTGCAGCCCAGATAGCCTTTGCCCCTTTGCGTCCTTCTTCTGGGAGTGGTCCTCGGCTGGTCTGAGGTTTTGGTCCCTTAGTCCCAGGCTCGGAGAGGGGAGGAGAGGCACATGGCACCAGTGTTTGGTTGCCCGAAGCAGGGAGACTGCTGTCCTCCAGCACGGTGTAGCTGTTGTGTGGGGACACAGCTGCGTAGCTCCATGACTGCCCTGATGTGCCGGTCCCGTAATAGTTAGCAACTGGTCAACTGGAAACGGGTGCTCTGTTGAGGACAGCGAGAAGTGGGACGTGGTCAGAGGTGAGGGACCAGCCAGGTTGCCCCTTGGCCCCTGGGCTGAGGATACGGCACCTTCTGCCACTGTGGGTTTTTTCTGTGCTTTCCCCTGAAAGTTACATCAGCAGCAGTCACTGTGTCGGTATCCTCGTCCTGCTTTTTCCTTTCTCTGCTTTCTTGATAAACTTCTTCGCTTCCTCTTTTTTGTTGGTGCTACTGAAGGATAGATCACCTAGAGCCATTTGAAATACAGTTTCTGCTCTTAATAGTTTCAGAGACTGGCTGCCCTGACAGCCAAAGCCAGGAGCCTTGGGGGACAGGCGAGGGGGCTGCAAGGGGATGGGCACGCTGGTGCAGAAACTGGCAGAAGAGCATTTAAGAAGCTGAGAAGGCGAGGAGCTCTCATCTGGCTCGAAGCTGCTGCTCACAGCGCAGTCGGCATTTTGTTTCAGAGGCCACGAGTGAATGAGTTAATGATGATCCCAGATGGCTTCAGAGTTTGCCTCTTGCCACCCCTTCCTGTTCCCCCAGGATCTCAGATGGTGGCGGGAGATGAAGTAAAATTCTAGAGTTTATTGTAAAGTTCATCTCTCTCCCGAAATCATGCTGGAACTTGTGTGTGCTGTGTTGGCAGCTTCAAGGGGATGCTACCTGGTAATTAATTAGTTGTCAAGAGACAGCCCAGAGGTTCCAAGTCTTTATATTCCTGCTAATAGAAATTGCTCTGATTACATTCTCCCCCTTGGCTGGAGGGCTGAAGAGCGCAGAGCAGGAGCTATGGTCCATGGGCAGCTGGAGCACGCCTGCCTGTCCTTTGTTGGGACTCCTCTGAGCGTGCTAGCACACGCTTCCGTGAGCACGAGCCCCGAGGGAGCCCAGTCCTGAGCCCTGTCTTTGCCAGCCAGTTCTGCTCGTGTTTCTCATCACACCCTTCCCTTGCCTTTGCAGGTGAGCCCTGCCACGATTTCCTTTCAGCTTCTCCTCAGAGTCTTCTCTCGGCATCATCGTTCCCGTCGGCCCTTCCCCTGCAGCCCCTTCCCCAGCCTGGACAGAGGTGCTTTGCACGTTTTCTTCGCAGAGCCCTTTTTCTGGGCTAAGCTTAGAGAAATATTCGGTGTCTGCAGAGATTCCTAGTGTTTCTCTCAACCCCACTCCTGGTTTCTTCTCTTTGTCTTTATCTCTGTGCGCCTGCAGTTAGTCGTGAGCAGATTTAGGTTTCTTCTTGCAGAGAGAGAAGCGTGGTCAGGGAGCTACGTGAGAGGTGCCTGGATTTTGCCTCAGCCAAGCAGGGCACTGCGCACATAAAACTGGTCTGGAGCTGGGTTATCCGATGGTTTGTTAAAGGACCGTTTATGTTTTTGTGCACTGCGTTATGGTTTTCCCACCTTTTTGCAGAGATTCTGTGCTAACAACTGACAATTTCCCCTCTCCCCTTCCTTGGTCGGTGTCTGCGTGTCCCCCAGCAGCCTGGTTCTGTCTGACAGCTTGAGCAGCTTTGTGCCCATTCAAAATCAGCATCTTTGGAGCTGAACCCCATCATCCATCCAAACTCTCCTCCTTATCATGCTTCTCTGGGCAGCACCACCATCCTGAGGGGAGCAATGGATGATGTCCCAGCTGTTTGGGAGATACTGCTCTCCTCCTCCCTCTGCAGCAGGACACAGTCGTGTTGTGTTGCATCCCTCAGCAACGTACTGAAAATCAAACCTTCCCGTGGCTCCAGGAGGCATTTCTCTGGGAAGGAGGTGCTGGGCTTGCCGAGTGGCACTCTGGAAACCTGCAAGAGTAGTGACCCCGCTACGCTGACGTGAGCAGACCTCTCCACTGATGCAAAATGGTTCATCTCAGCCCAGGATGGAGCTTGCTTTGTCTCGTTGCATCTGAGAGGACTCCAGGTTCCTGCTCCTCCCAACCACCCCTGGGTGGGCAGATGCAGCCGGGCCCGGCTCTTCTCCTAGCAAATGCAGCTCTTTGAAGCCCATCTCTGCTACCTTTGGGAGCAGCTCTGCCTAGGCTGATCCCAGGAAGCGTCCCATCCAGCGTCCCTCTGGATGCTGTAAATAAGCCGCAGCGAGCGGTGCTGCTGCACCGGATGCTCTCACGCCTGCCGGTGCCGTGCCTTCCCTTCCCACCCCCGGGGCGCCGGGCTCGACCCACCTGACGTGGCTGCCTTAGCAGACATATGGTCCCTTCTCTTTGTGTTTAGTTAAGTGTGGGAGGACTCGATGCTAGAACTCCTGTAGTTTTTTAGCTATTGTTATTGCTGATACGGCCCTGCAAGCAGACGTGGCAATTTTACAAGCGTGGCCCTGTCCCTAACAAAGGCAATTAGGATGCTATTCTGTTCTAGCTGGGAGGAGAGAGATTTCCAGTGTCTGGAAGGAGCAATCTGGAAAGGGCATAATCTAATGCAGAAGATGAAGACAAAGGCATTTTGAAGGCAGGATGTGGGGAAAACAGGGACATGCCGAGCTCCGAGGGCAGATCTGCAGCGGGGCTGCAGGAGCCCAGCAGCTCAGGGCGCAGGGCAGGGGCGAGCAGGAGAGGAGCAGAGCTGCGCGGCTCCGGGCAGGTACAGGGAGGTGTGTCGGCACGGGTGAAGGTGGAGAGCAGTGTGCTCTGTGCTTGGGCAGGAGAAGGCTGCTCTGGGTGAGAAGGGTGAAGGCTCAGGCTGCCGAGTGGTAAAAACCCAAGTGTGACAACTGCTGGCGTGTGATCCTGCAGAACAGCAGAGATGGAGGTGGCAGTCTGGACGTGTGGCACAGGGCCATCCAGTGACCCTGCGGCTGCAGAGGTGGCACAGGGGAGATGGGGGGAGCAGGAGAGGGTGGCCCGGCCGCCGCTGCCATGCGGCTTGGTGCGATTTGCCCAGGACAAGTCAGGAGGTTCTTTCCAGTCGCAGGGCTGGAGCTGCGTTTTGTACTGCTGGCTGCTTCCTCGCCTGGCTTTTCCAGCATCTGATCTGACTGTTTGCTTGTGATGATTTCAGTTGTTTTCTATTTTAGCTTCTGACCCCGAGTGCCTGGGCTGGGGCAGGCAGGCACCGTTTGAGAGCCGCCACTTGGCGGCAACAACTGTTCGAGCCGCGGACCAGCACCCATCTAACCCCTCTTTTCACACACTCGGAGCTTCCCAAACATTAACCTTTGGATTAAAATTTTCCATGCTTGGTCTCTCCCCAGATGTGATGTCTGAGCTTTGGTTTGGGTTCATGTTTTTCATGTTTGCTGGATTTCTGCTATGGGAGAATGAAAGAAATACTTTTCCCATTTAAAAAAAAATATATATATAGTCTCCATTTATTTATTTTTTTTTTATTTGGGGATTCACCAAAAATGGTTGAAGTTTGAGGCTGAAAATAATTAGCTCGGCTGCAACAAGCTTGTGTCGCAGGTGCTCAGGGACGTGCCGCAGCTCCAGGTGTGCGGCGCAGTGGGCATCACTGGCACAGCCCGCTCCAGGTACGCGCAGGCTCTGCCAGCGGAGCCAGGAGAGCCTTGGTGTGAGTCAGGCTGAGTAACTCCAGATTTGGAGGAGGGCGGCTGGTTTTTTGTTTTTTAGCAGAAAAAAAAAAAAAACAAAAAAGAAGTTGTTTTTCAGGCTCCGCATGCAGGATCGCGATGCGCTGGGGACGCGCGGGCTCCCGGGCCGCGGTGAGTCAGGCGCAGGGCTCGCCGCGCTGTTTTCAGTGCTCTGCTCCACATTGCGCGTCGTGGCATCGTCGGGAGATGACGTGCTGTGGACCCAGCGGTACGGTCGCCCCGGGGTGGGAGGGTTGTGGCACGGATCCTGCCTCAAGGCCCCCGGGCTGTCGCTCCCCTCGTTCCTTTTGCGGGAGGAGCTCTGCTTCGTTTCGTGTGACGGCGCCCGGTGGCTGCATCTTTCCTCGTCCTGAAGCCGAATGCTGAGATCCCGCTCTTGACACCTCCTTGTCCACTTCAGGGCCACCTTGGACATGCTCAAGCACTCTCCATTTCCCTACATTGAGGTTTTTGTATTTTTTTTTTTTTTTCCTGCTGGCTGCAGCAGCCCTGCTTTCTGCTCCAAGTCTGCGCGCTGCTCATCGGGTGGGGACCTGTGCTGCTCACACCAGCGCTTGTAATGTCTGGCCTGCAGCTCTGCCAGAGGCCAAAATTGGCTCTCAGTGCGTGGCTGGATCGCAAGGACAGTGTTAGATGGAGGGTGGAGTGAGCGAATACCCCTCTCTTCCTACTGTGCTTTCAGGAAATGTCTCTAATGCAGCTGTAAGTGTGAATGAAGTCAAAAGGATGGACCGGTGCCCCCGCTCCAGCCCACCCCACTTGTCGGGGCCCATCCAGAGTCCCCACCCTATTGTTCTGGTTCAGCTCCTCCGTTTCGAGGCAGGGGCCCTGCTCTGCTCTCAGCATCCCGCTCCCGGGAGGAGGAGCTCTGCAGAAAACAAAGACGCAGCGAATAGTTTTCCTCTCCTACGAGCCGCCTTTCCAATTCCTCCTTCCCTTCCCTTCTCTAGGTGTGTTTGCAGCTCTTGGCCCGGCTGGAAGCGAGTGACTGTAAGACTTGGGCCATTAATCATCTGCCAAAAGAGCTGAGTATTGGTTATAAGTAGCAGAGCTGTGGTCGCTGCTTCCTTAGAGGCAGAGCAGGATCTGCGCGGGCTGGAGCCTTCATCCAGTGCGTAAAGTTACCTCTCTGGTAGGCTAGCGAAGCGTGTCTCGCTCAGAGCAGCCCCTCCTCGAAGAGGACATGGGCTCTCAGGCACAAGAACGTCATCGGGAGTCCCCTAAGTGGCAGCATTTCGCTGTAAAGCAAAATACAGCGTTTGTCCCTCCCTGAAGTGGCTGCTGGAAGTGGTGCGAGCCGCTTCCCGCCCTGCCCCGAGCCGCCGGGAGCGCGCTGCCAGTGTGGTTCTTGCGGTGGGTGGAAATGCCAGTGTTGCTAATATCGCTGGGGCTGTGGTGTCGCAGCCGACCGAGCTGTGGTGGCATTCTTCTGGTGTTATTACATTGCTTTCCCTGTCCCCACCCTCTGTTTTCAAGGGAATTTATCGGCGGCCCCAACAGAGGAGCCGACCGTCGGAGGAACACCTCCCTGCACCCGGCAGCCCCAGCCCCGCTAGCCGGGCTTTGCCTGCTTGTTGCTTCAAAGCAAAGCTGCTTCTCTTTCAGCTTCCAAAGCTGAGGGGAGCTGGAGTGCCCCGAGCTCCCCGGCAGCGTCCGGGGCCGGCGAGGCGTGCGGAGCAGCAGTGGGGCAGCTCGGCGCTGACGTTGCTCAGTCTGCCTTCTGGTTTGCGGAGCGGAGGTTTCTCATCGCATTGCTCTGACTCAGGTATCTGTTTCCTCTGATGTGGGCAGCCGTTGCTGCAGCTTTTTGCCCCGGGCACGCAATTGCTCTGTGGCTCCCAAGGGTTGGTGGGACATACGGGAGAGCTCCCCGGGTGCTGCTGCGACCGGCCGGTGGCTTGGGTCCCTGGGGTGGTGAAAGCAGCTTTGCAGGAGCAGGATCCACCACACTGCTACGTGTTCTAAAGTTCCCCTAAAATCGGTGGGGCAAGCGTCCAATTTGTGTCCTAGACTAAAAAGTCTGAAGGAAATGAAACACACACAACCTGATTCGAGCTGGTGTGCGCTGCGTTAATCTGCGTTAACTCGGATTTCGGGCTGCCGCTCCCTGTAACTCGCCCACACAGCTGGGTGTCAGCTCAGGGACCCTCAGCTCTGCTCCCCGTCCAGCTCCGTGCAACGGCGACACCAAATTCCCTTGGTGCAGGGTGCTTAGGAGGGACCTTTTATGGTGTTTATTTGGTTGTGTTTTCCTGGCTGAACAGCTTTCCCCGAATTCGTTACCATTCTGCCACTGAGACTGACCACTCTAACCAGTTTCCCTAGAGCGGGATCCCAGTTCAGCAGGTCTGGATTGTCACCCTCTGAGAATGGCTTGTGTCTGAGGAAGTGAAAACACCCGTGGGGAGGCTGCGAGCAGCAGCCAGGTGGGAGCTGTGCTGCTTTAGGGAGGTTTAGTGGTTCTCATTAAAACAGTCTCCTGTAGACTCAGAAATCCCAAGTTTCCCAAAAGAAGAGGAGAAAATTCCAAAGGCTTTCATCCTGGTTCAAATATCCACCAGGGCAAGGAGCTGTGGAAGTTAGAGCAGGATCTCAGATGACATTTCTGAAAAGCAAGCGTAATAGAGTGCAAGGATGAAATGCTCGGACCAGCAGTGACTGTGCCCTCTGCAAAGGCTTGGCCGGCATCTGCGCCTCTCCCGTGCCTGTGCGGAGTAAAGAAGGGCAGAGAGGGGGAATCACGGAGTCTGCCTGAGGAGCCCCTCCACTTTTGAAGCCTTTGGCACCTCCACGAGATATTTAAATGACAGACAGACATATAGGGATCTGTAAATACTCATTTGGTGCCAACTAAACCACAAAGAAGATACAGCATTTGTGGTCCAAGGAAGTTTAAATATTTGTGGTCAAACTTAAAATTCGACATAAAACTCTCATCTGCGATGGAAGGCGTCCAGGAACTGCATGGAGAATGTATAAGCTGTGTAAACTCTCAGAAACGGCTTCCTGACCGGCTCTGCCAGGACCAGGCAGAATATTCCAGCTCTTACCTCTCCTCTCCCTCCCGCTGGCTGAGGTCAGAAGTCAGGTCTGCGAGGGACGCAGCGGCCTGTTAACACCTCCGGGGGTGGAAGTCCGCCATGCCATGGGTGTTACCGGCTGACACGGTGGTTTCCTCGCTGCCTGTAGCAGAGGTCACACTGGAAGGGCGAGAGGTGGACAGTGCGGGCAGGGCAGGTGGGTGCTGTAAGGGTGAGCTCTGGTTTGCACCATTTTTTGCTATTTTTGTAGGGTAGAACCTCATCCCTGCTCCCCCGTTCCTGTGTTGTAACTCTTTTCCTTCCACCACCCAACTTCCCACTGTCTCAGCCCTCTGCTGCCCCAGACACTGGTGTCTTGTCCTGTGGGATAGTTACTCTGTGGGCCAAATCACGGGGCAGTTGTCTCCGTGGGGAAGTCCTTGCGAAAGAGCTCTTGCTGTCGGTGAGAGCAAAACACTGGCTGCCCCGCTGCTGTGCGCAATGCCTTCATCTGCTCAGAGGGTGCCTGGGTGAGGGGTGGGTGTAGGGTCCGGAGGGGCTGAGCTGAACCTCCCCAGAGCACTGCGAGGCATTGGCGTGCCAGGGATGGACACGCTCGGCAGCAGTTGTGCGTCTTCAGGGCTTGCTCCGTGTGAACGCCCGGGCGAGGCCAGCTCCCTGCTGCCGCCGCTCAGGAGGTGCTGTCTGAAACGGGGAGGTTGCCAGATAACCGCAGCGTTTTCCCAGCGGCATGGGCAGCCTGGACGTGGCTCCTGCCTGGCTTTTTTTCCACATGTCCTGAAAAAAGGGCTCTTACTGTTGCAAGAGCACATTGAGATTTGCAGTCGAGATGTTGGATTTGAACATTCATCAGCTGCATTTCCCAAATTCCAGGAGAGACAGATCCAAGCCCTGGCACAGGAACAGCCTCTGGTCACCAGCACAGTGTGGCCCCATGAGCAGACGTACCCGAGAAACGCCGGGGCTGGAGAGGTGCGGGCATGGACCGGCCTGGTCCCCAGCGTCTCCCGGAGCGGTGGCCTCAGAGGAAGGGCAGCGTGTGTCTGCTGGGAGCGGAGCGCTCCCCTTTCCCTTACTAAGCAATCCTCCCTTCCTCCACCAAAGAGCCTGCTAACCACTTTCTTATCTTTCTCAACTCTGCAAAACAATCTCTGGCAAGGCAGGCATCCTCCGAAATGGCAGAGGAAATAAATTCCCCCAGTCCCTGAAAAGGAAAAGACTGGAGACTCGTGCAGCAGGGAGAGCAGCCCGTGCCCTGCGGAAGCGGACGGTGGTGCCATGCTGGCCTCACTGAGGGTGCAGGTCTCGCCTTCCTCCTTCCCCAGCCTGGGACCACGGGCTTGGGACACTCTTTCAGGGGCTTGTCTTCCCTGGGTAGTGTTCCAGTAGGGTCTGCAAGGGAGGAGCAGAGTGGGCTCCTTCAGACTTGGCTTTACTCTGTGGCCTGTATTTTTTTCTTTTTTCCCCTGGGAAGTTTGGGGATGTGCTGGGAGCTGGGTGGGAGAGAGGAGGGCATCGAGATGGCTGTGACAGGGAGTCCCTGGCTGTGACTCGCTGTTTCTCCCAGAGTCATCTGCCTCTTTCAAAGCTGTGATCTTTAAACCCCTTGTTCTGCTGACAAACAATTGGAACGCGTGGTCCTGTGCTCAAGGCTTCACCTCGCAGAGCAGAAGTGCCCCAGATATTTCACAGCTGCAGGGATCGGTTTGCCCAGAACTGGGGCACGTGGCCACGGAGGGTGGAAGCAAATGCTTTCTCTGATGGAAATTCCTGCAGCATCTTACTGGAGGTGATGTTTTGCAATGTGGGGAAGCCCGTAGCTCTTGCTGAGCTGTTGGCAGCGATGCCTGAGGACACAATGAGTACCAGGCAGGAGCCACACTTGCAGACCAGATGGAACATCTCCATCACTCTGTGGAGACCTCCTGTACCCCATCGTCTTCTATGGGACTTCTCACCCAGGCTAAAGTCATGCTTTTCTCTTGTTTTGCTGCTGCCCAATAGGAATGGGCTGGTGGGAGTAAAGTTAAATCAGCCGACCACCCACCTCCTGCCTAGGAGGGGTCAGATGCAGCCTGGAGCCAACTGCTCCCTACTGCAAAGGCTGCTGCTCACTGGAGAGACAAACTGACGAAAAGGTTTTTTAGCACATTTAACAGGTGAGTAAGGCATCAGGGCAAGTCTTTCCAAGCATCAGCGAAAGCCAAAAGCTTGGGTTGGAAGCCATCAGAGACTTTCCTCTCTGGGCTGCGTAGCTCCTCGTGCTTCAGAGGAGCCTGGAGCCAGCCCTCCGGGTCATCCTGGGCACAGGAGCTAGAGAGGGGGCTGAGAACGGCTTTCCATCCAGAGCACGTGCTTCAGGTGACTTTGGTATTGACTCTTCCGCACAAGTCACAGACGGTTCCTGCAACACCCTCAGGTGTATTATGGGGTGGACAAGTAGCTTTCCCCAACTCTGTGGTAAGCCATCGCCAAGGAGGGGAAGAGTTGAGAGCAGCTGGCTGCACTGAGAGTCTGGAGGAGCCGGGAGATGGTTTGTAGGGCAGTGCCAGGCTGTGCCGCGGCACAAAGGGGACCTAGGCTGGGACCTGTGGCAGTGTGGGGTTTCCATACGGAGTTTTAAGTGTCTTCTGGCCTAGATCAGTAAAAATTCAGTCTGTATTCCTGCCCCACAGCCACTAGGTGCCAGTCAGGGAGAGAGAACTCGCCCCTGGCAGGCAGACGGCTCTGGGGAGGGCTGCTCCCTCGGCGTGCTGGTGCAGGGATCCCCTGCTCTGGGGAGGGCTTGCTGAGAGCAGGCTCCAAGCCCCAGAACTGCTCACAGCCTCCCCCACGTCGCTGGGTCTCACCTTCGTGTCCTACAGCTGCCAGCAGTGACAGTACCAGTGCCTTGGGTGCAGTCTGAAAACCTTCACGGTAGAAACCCGTGCAGGCTCCTCAGGGCTTCTTCTGATCTCTGACACCAGAAGCTGGATGACTCAGCTCAGATCTATCGCTTCGCGCCTGTAAATCACCCGTGCGTCTTCTGTGCATCATTGCGTGGGACAAGCAAGGCTGGTCTTAGCCTGGCAAACCTTAGTGCTGGTGGGCAGTTGGCTCCCTTCCTGTGCTGCTTTCCAGTTTTAAAGGCCAATTGTGCCTGAGCTACATGGCCAAGGTTGGAAAGATAGAGGCGTTTAGGAGGCCAAGAGCACATCTGCTCGGATGACTCGTCTGAGACCGTGTGCCCCGGTGCAGAGGCTGGAGCCAGGTCTCTGCAAGGCTCAGGGTGCTGGGAAAGAGGTTTGGCAAAGACGTTGGCTATGCTTTCTCTTTGGGAAGGCCCTGCTTTGCAGAGAAAGTGGTTCTCCAGCAGTGGCAATGAGGAAGAGCAACTGGAGTGGTTCTGAGCTTCTCTGTCTTCCCTGGGTGTGTTCTGGTGCACCTCTCTGCTGTGATGGAGCATCAGATATGGATGTGGTGAGTCCTTTCCCCATGTGTGCTCTCTGGTTGGTGCTAGGTGCTGCCAGCATGGCACTGAGTCCTGCAGAGCCAGGCAGCAGCGAGATACATCGCAGCTAATGGTGCCTTGGCTTGGGCCCCGTTGCAGCCACAGTTGCTCTCTCGGGTCGTGCACAGAGGTGCAGGCATGTGGGAGCCACACCCACCGAGCCGGCTCGGTGTGGGATCAGCCAAAATCAGAAGTTTCTCTGCGAGAAGCTGTGGCTGAAGCCAGCTCTCAGCTGCAGAAACCAGGGTTGCGATCCAGCTGCGAGCGCTGCTGCCCAGCCGTGACGGACGCTTTGGCCCTCCCTACCCAGGTGGCCAACCCGCCCCAGGCTGCGTTTGGGGCTGGGCAGGGCGAGGGGCTCCTCGGGCCGCATCCTGGCCGGGGAACAAGCCCAGAGAAGCTGGGCTGTGATAAGTCCAGGCTTAAACCCAGCCCAGCTTTTGTACAAGCCTGTGAGATGAAAACCCAGAAGGGATGGGACCAAACCGAGCTCTTTGCTCTGCGCTCCTCCTCCAGCGCGCGGGGCCGCCCTCCGAGCTGGCTCCCCGGGGACGGGAGGAGGAGGCTCAGGGCACCGGGAGGCCTTTAAGCCACGGCCCGCGGGGATGTTTTAGCAGGGTCACAGCAAATGTTCCATCTGGGCCATGTAGACACTGCGCGGTTTAGGTTGTTTGGGGCTCGCTTGGTTTCAGCGTCGTTCAGCTACTTCAGCTAAGCCGTGTTTAAAGCGATGTGGCAAAAACAGTGTTATCCCCATGCTGGATCGTGCTGGAGCTTGGCTCTGAGTCCTGGTCCTATCCCGTTCCCATCTCCGAATCTGGGATGGGATCTCTCCTTGCCATGACTCAAACTTCTCATGTCCTTTTCCCCTTCTGAATCCAGCTGTCAGGATGTGCTCGTGTCTCCCCCTCGCACACAGGAATGCAGAGCCGGCAATGGCAGCCCGTCCTCCGAGCAAACCCTGCTCCGAAGCCGCTGCCTCCTGTTTCCTTGCAGAGTATTAAGGTTTTGCCGAGAGAGAAGCTGCCGGGGTCCTTCCACACACCGCCAGCAGCAGCGTGGCATTGCTGGAGGCTGCCAGGGGTGCAGGGCAGCCCTCTCCGGACCACGACTCCCCTGGGATGGGGCAGGTCCCCGCGGCCGAGCAGGGCTCCCCTGGCCAGCTGGCTCGACTGCCGGAGGCTCTTTGGACTAACTGACGGAGTCTGCATTCCTGCCTCCCAGTTATTTGCTCTTTAGGACGCTGCGTAAAATTAACAAGTTGTAAAAGTTGATTGAAGGCGGCGGTGGGTGTGACAGTGATTTGCTTGGCTGTGGGAGAGCTGGGTGCGGAGCAGTGGGGCTGGGGGGGGTGGCAGAGGGGTTGCCCCCCAGCTCCAGGCGCGCCTCTGACCCGAAGCAGGACCGTGGCTGGTTTCTGATGGTGACACCGGCCAGCACCGGGTGCGTGTGTCCCCCGGCACAGCGCTCAGAGTCCCTTCCCTCCCCATACATCTCCTGGAGGACCCATGCTGGGGTCAGGGCTGCATCTCCTTCGGGCCAGGTGCCGGCTGCCCGTGTGGGAGCCCTCTGCCCTCCCCTTGTTACAGAGCAGCACACTGCGCTGGGGGAAGCTTTTCCCCTCAGCCTGCGTTATCTGCGGAGGAAAACACAGCCAAGGCCACAGAGCTTTGGCAGATCTGGAGACCCCTCGTTAGACCTGGGGACCCTGCTCGCGCCTGGCAGCAGGTAACACACGCAGGGTCCTGCTGGAACTGGCACTGCAGAGTGGCTTTGAAAATCCAGCAGCTGGTACGGTTAACGCGCAGCCCAGTGGGTCTCTACAGGCAGTTAGCGTGTGTTAATGTGTGTCCTGCTGGGTCTTACTCAATGATTAGTATGTTAATGTATGACCCGTGAATTAGCAGCTGGAGTGCTAACGAGCTTCGTCAGCGTGCCTTAGCAGCCCAGCCGGCCGGTGGGTGCTGGGAGCCGGTGGTTAGCCTGGTTGATGCAGCAGGAGATTAGAAACCTCTGTCTCCGGGCCTGATGAAATCAGGATGGCGATCGGGGCTGCTGCAGCCGAAGCCACCTCCGCCCCATGCCTGGTCCCCAGCCACGTGTCCCCAGGAGGCACCACGGTGGCGAGGGGCTCGGCGATGCCTCGGTCGCCTGTGCCTCTGGGGAACTGAGCCCGGGTCACGGACGGGGGCACCAGACCACTTCAGCAATTCTCAGTTTCGGTTTTCCTTTGAGAGCGGCTGCGTGCGTGTCAGGCCTATTTTAATACCCAGCGATGACTTGAAGCCAGGCTTTCAGTTCCTGCTGTCTCACTGCACGGTCGGAGGGGGAAGGGCACGTGGGGCGGCCGCGTTCCCTGCCGGGGGCCGGGGTGTCTGCTGCCACGTCACCAAACACATCGACGCGGTGTCGTTTTGTACTTGACCGTTCCTTCGGGAAGGGTGGGCACGGCTCCCGGCGTCCTCCCCGCGCTGCGCTCCGGCAGCGAGGAATCGCCACGTGAGCCGGCGAGCGCCTTCGCGGCCGTCCCCGCCGCCCCGGGCATCCCGATGCTGCCGCGGGCACTCGCGTTTCCACTCCGAAACAGGAAGTTTCTGACAAAAGCGGGCTGCTCTGCGGCACGCAAGGTCCCGCTCCGCCGCTCGAGAGAGACCTGGGTGCCAGTCACAGGTCACTTCTTTCCCAGCATCTCGGCGGCTGGGCTGCCCCGCGGCGGGGCCAGCCTGGCTGCCGGCAGCCCGGGGCTCTGCCCTGTCCTCCTCGAGCAGGGCTGCACGTGATGGGGATGTGCAAAGCGTTTGCTCCTTCCCTGTTTTTCATTCGTGTGGGCTGGAAAAATGTGTTCATGAGACGAGTTGCTGTGGCATTATGTCATGGGCCTTCGGTTGGGCTCTTTTCTCCCCAGCAGATGAGCTGGATTGAAGCGTTGGGCTGTGCTGCCTTGGCAGGAAATCTGGTGTTTCCTACTTGTTTCTTCTTCAGGGGAGCAAGGAGCAAACCCACCTGCCCTCGTCCCTGGCCCCAGCCGTGGGTGAAGGGATCTCTTCTGCAACATGCCTGATCATTCCCAGCCCAGGACGCTCTGACAGCGAGATTTAAGCCTTTGCTGTGCAGAGATGGCTGCGCTGCAGCTGTGTCAGCACCCAGCCCTTCACGCATGCGTGGAAACCTCATGGGTCCTAAACTAAATGCAATGGCTCTTATTTCTAGAGGTGTCTTGAGAAATCCCTTGGGAATGGTACCAGGATGAGGTGCCCATCTCTTCCCTACCCGGCCAGGCAGTTCCTGCATCCCCTTCCCCGATGCTGCTGCCGTCGGCTGCGTCCTGGCATCCCACGGCACGTGGCTGCTGGCAGCGGGGCTCGAGCCACAGGCACATCCCCGCGGCCGTGCCGGGCACAAGGGAACTGCAGATACCGGGACTGGAAATTCCCTGGGCTGAAGTCCCCCCATGGGAGCCAGGCCGGGTCTCGGCGGCGTTAGCCCGGCAAGCTGGGGATGAAGCAGGCGGTGAGGTTTCCACCACTTCCCCCGGGGCCGCTGCAGCCCAGAGCTCTCAGGGGTGGTGTTTCCCATGACAGCCATTCCTGCTTCGCTCTTCTTCTCCTCTTTCCTTCTGACTTTCCCCTGCACAGAATCGTTCCTAAAAGAGAGCCAGGAGGATGGAAATGTTCCTGCGGTGACACATGCTGGGATTGCTCCTGGCTGGATGTCCCACGCAGCAAAAAGCTCTCCCAGGAAAGAAGGTCCCCAGCACTTGACCTGCTCCTGGGGCTGCTCAGCCTGCGTCACCTTGTCCTTTGCTCCCCTCTGTCCCGTAGGACATGTGTTTTAGGAGCAGAATCGGTGGTTACGGGTCCCTTGCTCCCTGAAATACTACATTCTTGCCATGACCCTGCTCACACCACCTCTCCGCAGCAGCGACTGCCTCCGGCAAGGAGGAAGGGGCTTCTCCTCCCCCTCCACCTGTCGGCACAGGTACGGGGGGACGCAGGGTCCGCTGCAAGCGGAGGTGGCCCCGGCTGCTGGTGCGTGAGGGTGGCTCGCTCAGGCAGTAGCCGGGGTGGGAGGTTGGAGGTCAGAGGAGGGTCAGGTTTTTGACACGCACTACACAGCGGCACGGTGGTTAAAATTAGCCCACAGAGAGGAAACTGGCAGCGTTGTGGAAGAGCAGAAGTTTCCTCTCACGGCAGCTTGGTGCAGTGGGGCCGTGTGCTGCTGCCAGCCCTCCACTCGCCACGGCATGGCCCCGTCCAGGGCACGCACTGCCGCCGGCACGGCATGGCACGGGGACGAGCCGGTCTCTGCCGAACTGAGGACGGGGCGTGCAGCACTGCACAGCGTGAACATGCAGGGGCAGAGCAGGCAGCGTCCTGGCTGTCTCACCTGTATGGGGTCTGGCCCTCTCCCCGGCTTCGGGATCCTGGTCCTGGGAGCCTGCAGGGACCGTTCTGGGATGGGGTGTCTGAAGTGGCTTCTCTGTGCAAGCAGAGCAAAATCAGGGTGGTTTGAGGGGCCAGGAGGAACTCGGGCATCAACATGGACTGGTCTCCATAGCTTGTAACACTTCTAGCCCCCATTTGCTGACTTTCTCCCTGTAAATCTGCTACTCTTTGGGGGTGACACCAGTCAGCAGGAAGCACCAGGGGAGAGCTCTGCAGGTGCGGAGCCCCGCTGCGAGGGGATGAAGTCTGAGCCGGGGCGGTCATAGCGGAGGCACCGGCAGAGGCTGTGCCATGCAGGACAGGGCCGCGGAGGCACCGGACTCCTGTGCTCTGGAAACTCGATTTGAGAGCCTCATAAATTGGATAATTACCCAAGCTATTGAGTTTCCTTCTGGCCAGATCTGTCCCAGCCTCCCTGACGGGGCTTCCCAGTTGGTCCGTGAGATGGGCCCGTGGGATGGGGTCGGGCTGGAGGTGAGGAGAGGCTCAGCTTTTCCCAAATGCCCCTGCCCGCCCGCTCTCGCACCTGCATCCCTCACCAGCTTTCAAGGGGGGGAGATTCTGGNGGTGGAGCCAAAACGAAACACTAAGGACAGGCCACGTCATTCATCTCTCATGCTTCAGCAGGACTTTCCCCGGTCTGGTGGGGCTGGGCAGGGGGCTGGGGCCGTGCAACCTGGGGTGTGCAGAGGGGACGGGACACGCTGCGCATCGGCACTGGGTGTGCTGACTTCGCCTGCCTCCTTTTCCCTGGGGACGGTAGGCTACAAGGCACAGACAAACCCCTCCCATCCCTGTTGAGAAGAAGAGGGGCACCCCACACATCCCCACGGTGCTGTGGAATGCCGCCTGCGTCCTGCTGGGCCTTCCAGCCCCAAACGTTTCCCCCTGGCCGTTGCCTCCCCTTTGCACTGACTTTGTTTTCCTTTCCCTCTCCCCAACCCCCTGGTCCTCACCCCCTAGGTTATTGCAGCCGACTGCAAGAGGGTCACAGTGCTGAAGTATTTCCTGGAAGCCCTTTGTGGACAAGAAGAGCCTTTGCTGGCATTCAAGGGTGGAAAATATGTGTCAGTGGCACCCGTCCCAGACGCCATGGGAAAGGAAATGGGAAGCCAAGAGGGAAAACAACTGGAAGATCAGGTACCGTGCGGGAAGAGCGCGCCTCGGTGAAGGAAGAATCACCCCTGTGGGGCCCAGCCTCTGCCTGCCCTGCAGCTCCCGCTATTTATAGCTGACATAGCTGCGTGTGCATTTTATGGGGGGAGGCGGGGGGGGCAAATGGTGCACAGCCCTTGTCTCCCGAGTGTACTTCGCTCGTGCCCTTTCCTGCCAGTCCAACCCGCCCGCCTCTATCTCGCCCGCTGCTATGAGTTCCAGATGCTGCTTTTTCATACCCGAAGCGGGGGGGAGCTTTAATAACGCGCAGCGCTGCGGCCCCGGGAGAGGAGGTGGGCGAGGGGGTGTCAGGGTTCAGCTTCAGGATCAAGTTTATAGCCGTGGAGCTGGTTGCGGCGGAGGCCTGAGCTCCAGCCTCCAGCACACGTACAGGAAGAGCTGACATTGGCGCCCCGTCCCTCCCCTGCCTCTCACATCCTGATGTGATTAAGGAATTCAGCTCTTGTTTTTCTGCCCTTGCTTGTTCCTGTAGGCCTTGCTTCACTCCAGGCTCCGTGTGTGTGTTTAAGGGCCCTGCCAGCCGCTCTGCAGGTTGACTCTTTTCTTCTGTTTAATCTTGTAGTTGGAAAGGACAGGGAAACAGGAGAGAGGGGCAGAGGCGTTGGGAGCGGGGAGCTGGGTGGCCTGGTGCTGCCCAGGCTCACTCCAGGTCCCCTCCCTGCGCCAGATGCTGCAGAGCCGGGCGGGTGTTGGCCCGTGCAGGGGACAGCATGGCGCTGGGTGGCCCCGGAGAGCTGGCAGCTGGAGGAGCCCAGAGCAAGAACGTGCTCGGCACCCTCCTTGTCCCAGCAGCCGGCTCTGGCTGACAAGGGGACAGATTTTAGGTGATTTTTTTGCATTGGGGCTCAGAGCAAAACCCTAGGCAGCAAGAGATGTCTCTGTAAGGTGGCGGCTCTGGACCCTTGTCCCCTTCTGGAGGAAGTGCAGGAGGTGTTCAGGCTGACACCGCAGGAGCTTGTGATATGGGGGCATCTTCAGGTTCCACCCACTGTCAAGACAGGGATGCTTCTGCTCTCTGGAGCACTCCTCTCGTTGGGTTGGTCCCTGCTTTGAACAAACAGGGGCCGGAGGGTGGCTCCCTCCTGCCCCATCCCCACAGTCTCTGCTCGGCTGTGGGAACCTCTGCGAGAGCTCGTTGCACAACTCTGGAGCTTCCTCCTTGGGCTCCGGGTGCGAGGGAGCTTCCAGCTCGCCAGCGTGACCACTGTCAGCCTGGGCAAGCAGATCCCGACCCACCGCAGCAGATCTGCATCTGACACGCTTTTTCCCGAGGCCCTCGGACGACGCTGTCCCTCTGGCAGCATCCCCCGTCCCCTGTGGTCCAGGCTGTCCCGGCAGAGGGAAGTGAGCCGGAGGGCTCTGTCTTCCTCCTTCCCATGGCTAAAAAGTCAGAAGGAGAGAAGAGTGCGTGGGTCTGTGGCCAGGCGGGTGAAACACTGTGTAGTGTTAGGGTTCTTGAAATTAAGACTGCAGGCTCCTGCCTGAGCCTCTCCTGCTGACCCAGCACAGGGCAGGGAGCGCGTCGATGCTCTTATCCCTCCGGGGGATCCTCTTGCAGCCCTCTGGGAGCTCAGAGCAGGTCTTTCTGCCCAGGTCCCACCTGAGAATTCTTCCCGGCCCCATCACAACCCTTGGCTTTTGTGCAAGGAAAGGGAGATCGGTACTGGCAGGGCTTGGGAAGGCCCATGGCCGCTGGACTGGGGAGCAAGGGGGTCTGAGCAGGCCGAGGGGGCTGGCTGGGTCCGTGGCAGAGCCTGGTTTGTGGGCAGCACGTGCCTGCAGGCAGCTGCTGGCGGGAAACGTGTTGAGGAACAGGGACTTGTGGTCTCCCCTTTGGGCAGGGAGCCACTGTGGGGAGCAGCGAAGCCGGGTGGGGAGCTTGGTTGTGGCTGATCCCCAGTTGGACGCCAGCCACCGCCTTCCACCCTGCTGTGTCCCGGAGGTTTGGGTGCATAGGGACAGGCCAGTGCAGTGTTCACTTGGGGTAGGAACAGCACGGCCCGTTCTGGGGCCTCCGGTTGAAGCCATGCAAGCATACTGGGAAGGGTCTGCAGACCTCCTGGTGGGGAGAGCCAGGGAGGAGTCTCTAGGAGAGGGTGAAGATGCAGCATGGTCCAGAAGTGCCTGTGTGGGCAGGAGGTTGGAGAACCAGGGACCCTTCACTTCAGCAAAGACAAGGTTCCTGGCCAGCAGAAGCATGGCAAAGGCAGACTAGAAGTAGGATGCAAATGTTAACAGAGGAAGTAATTAACTATTAAAATGACTGACCTTGAGATGCAGCGGATTCTCCACCATGGGGAACTTTAAAATCAAGATTAAGCATCTCCTTCTAAATCATCTGTTCCAGCCTTGCTGGAATTTTTGGGGTGGGTGCAGGAATCTCTCTGGCCTATTCAGAGATCAAAACGGAGAAGGGGAACGGGCACTTTGGTCTCCTGCCTTCATGGATCCGAGTTTCCTTTCAAGATGACCAGCTCCTGTGCCTAGCCACGGATGGGGCAGCAGCGTTAAAGCAGCATCACGCAGCCCTGGCACAGGCAGGTGGGGAGAAGCAGCGTTTGCTCTGAAGGATGCACAGCCTGAGCAGCTGGGCAAAGCAGAGAGACAGGGAAATACCGTGGGTTTACAGAGCTGAAGCCTGTAAAACATCAGTGACTCACCCAAGGCCGTGGCAAGAGTTTTCCCAGTTGAGGAGGAGGGTTTGATTTTAGAACGGAGCTTTAAGCAGGGCTGCCCCTGCCCCGCCGGGTCACTGCCCTCCCTGCCCCGTTACCTCCTGTCTCACCTTGTCATTTCTGGGAAGTTTACTATTTATTTGTTTTGCTTGCTTCTTTTGGATGTTTAGAAATAGTCAGTTGCCCATCAGCAGGTGGTGATGGACCATGCCTGGCAGGGATTTGTCTGCTGGAAGCAGAAGAGCAGAACGATCACGGTCCCTGCCACCAGCATCCCTTACAATGACTTCTCTCCTGTTTTTCTGTCTTTCTACATTTCCTGGAAGAAGGAAGATGATGTGAGGATTGAGGCATTTGAAGATGATTCTGAGGCTGAAGGCAGTGGAGGAGAGATGGACATCAAGGAGCTTAGAGCCAAGAAGCAAGCACTGGCCAGGAAAGTAGCTGAGCAGCAGCGTCGTCAAGACAAGATTCAGGTAGGACGGGCTGCGTGGCTGCAGTGCCCAAGCTGGCTGACGAGCTGCTTTGCTTTGGTGCATGGGCTGATCCCGCCTCACTGTGCCGATGGTGCACAGCCGTTTCCCTGCCATGCTTCAAGACCAGTGGCCTCTCGGGATGTCCCATAGCACCTTGACCTTCCTGCATGTAGGTGCCCTGCGCTGCCTCTGTGAAACCCAGCAGCGAGCTTAGCTTTGCCTTTGGTGGAAGGACCAAATCAGTGTTGCTGTCCTCCACCTAGGGTAAGACCTGCCCTTCCAGGCCCTGAAATAAGTGTTTCAGGGACTCCTGGGACCCTTGTGAAGCCAGGCACGGCTTCTCCATGGAGCTGCCAGCACGCCCAGGAGCCCTGGCAGGGGAGTGCCGCAGCCGGTGGCTGTAGGGCAGTGCATGCCAGGCAGCAAGCGGTCCCGCTGCCTGGGGCAGAGGCTCCATGGCGTTGAGGCTCGGCAAGAAATCAGTTTTTCTGTGCACCAGGGCACAAGCAGACGGGGAAGAGGGTGGGACATGAACGGCAGAGTTCATGTGGGAGCCAGCGGCAGGAAAAGTAGTCTGCGAACGGCTGCTGCAGCCGGAGCGCTGCTTGCAAAGCGTTGCCATCGTTATGGGGACAAACAGACGGGATACAGGTGATCCTGGCCTGGCCCTGGCCTGATCTGAGCACGTTTCCCAGTGGCAGCTGCTGGAGTAAACTGGTTGGACTTGGGGCAGACGCCTGGTGGTGCACACTGTTGCTTTAAGAGCAGTCTCACATGCATGGCTGTTGGCTGCCTCGTTTCTCGCAACCCCTCTTCTTCCAGCCTCGCAGCCCAGATGAGGATTTCTCAGCAGAGGAAAAATTCTCCCTGGCTCCCCTCCCCCTCACCTCCGCCCTCTCTAATGCCCAGGGCCCTTCACTTCCATAATTCTTCATTTTCCAGCCTTGAACGTAAGCCAGACACATCTGTCTGGCCATATGCGTGAACTCTGCAGTGTGTGCCGAGGTGGTTGTAAAACAGGGCTGCTGAAGGCCCTACTGGGAGAGCGTGCACATGTGTACCCTCCGGCTACTGGCGCCGGGCCCAGAACCACTGCGCTTCGCTTTTCCAAACCCACCCCAAACCTTTCAGATTTCGCCTTTTTTCTTTTTCATTTGAATTCTGAGCAATTCATATCAAGGCGAAGGTAGAAGTTGCGCCGGGAGGGAGGGGCCGCCCCCGCAAGCGAGTCCATTATTGTTGGCAGGTACCTGGGTCACATTAATACAAGGAGGAAGAAAGCAGCAGCGAACGAGTGAGAGATTGGAGAGATGGGCTGTAAATTAAAGCGGCCTGAAGCCTTCCAGCCTCCCAGGGTTGTTAAGCGGGAGGTGTAAGTAAATTCCCCACTTCCCACCGCCTTGTACAGACACAGCAAACAGGAACTGCACATGTTCGGGGAGGGCAGCGTGCAGCAGATCCCGGCCCCGGTGACCAGCCCAGCTGCAGCCGGGCCCCCCGGGATGGCCGCTGCCCATTCTGTGGGGAGAGTGGGGGCTGCCTGATGTTGTCAGGGGCTTTCTCCCCCCGGCGTGCTCCTCCCTTCCTCCCCAGCCGTGCTGGGGCCGATGCTCGCAGGCGGAGAGAGGTCAGAGCGAGGGTGTGGGCAGCTTCAGGGGCTGCACAGCTGAGAGCTGAGGTGCAGTTGGAGTCTGAAGGCGCGGGGTGGAGGAGAAGTCCTTGGGGCTTCGGTAAAGTCATCCAGCTAGCTGGGAACAGCCTGGAGCAGAACATGTGTGCTTGCCCCGGTCATCTCCCTGCCTTGGCACTGACCACACGGCTGGAGCCAGAGAAGCAGAGGAGCTCGGGTGGAAAGTGCTGCCTGGGAAGGCCAGGTCAGAGCCAGCTCAGCATCCATACCCTCCACTTTCCCTCTCTTGGCCTGTGGTCCTTGATATTTCTGATGTTCTCAAGAGATTTCGTGTTTCCTGGGACCTAGGGATCTTCTGCCTTCCCTGTTACAGCCTATTTCTCTTGTTCACTGCTCACCTATGGACTTCACGCATCAGCTGCTCTCCAAGTCCCCCTTTCATTATCCTGGGGACAAGCCACAGCTCCCTGTATTCATCCAAGTCCATCAGATGCGGCTCCTGTCTCGGCAGGGCTGAGAGCCTGAGCCCTCTGTGCACGGCCATGTGGCTGTGCCTGCATGGTGGTGAAGACTCGGCTCCAGAGAGCCCAGGTGCTGTGGCTGCCTCCTGTAGAGTCTGTGCTGGTGTGGGCAGGGACCCAGCATGCGGGGAAAAGCCTTCATCTCTTGGCCATCCGTTTTCTTTCTGTCCCCAAGGGCAGCGCGGTGTCATGGCCTCACCTGGGACTTGCAGAGTTGTGCTTCTCGCAGCTAAATTCACTACCTTCTCCCCAGCAGGTTTTCTTGCGCTATCCCTGCCTTTGCCATGCTCCCCACCTCTTGCAGCCCAGCTCTGCTGCTGATGGAGATCATCCACCTGACGCTTGTCCCAAGTTCACTGCTGCTGCTTCCCTGCCCTGCATCAGCTGGCAGGGCAGCCCTGCGGGTCCTTGTTGTAGCTCCCAACCACAGCTAATGCTGGGGTCACATTTATACCTCAAAGGGGATTTGGGCTTCACTGCGCTTCCCCGGTCCCTGCCCTGGCTGGGTGTGCGCGGGACGGTGGCTCGAGCTGCTGGGGGAGTACAGGTCCAGGCAGGGTAAATGGCAAATGGAGGTGACCCTTGGCCAACACCAGCTGCAGAGGGAACAGGAGAGCTCAGCTCCATTCCCCTACCCGAGCATGGACCCCAAAACCATCACTCTGAGGGGCGGCAGATGGGCCAGAACGGGTTTAGGTTGGTCTCTTGTGTCCCTGTGGAGCCCTGCTTGCAAGGAGGCAGCCCTTCGCTGCCCAGCCATGGGTTATGTGTTGGCTGCTGCTCCCTGGCTCCGCTGCCAGCCTGCCTCTGCCCTCGCTGCTTGCCCACGTCACAGGCTGGTGACAGCAGCAATGTGTCCAGACGAAATGTAGGACCAGGCACGTACCGGGGTGCTGCCCATGTATCTGCCAGGCAGGCGTGTGGACAGGAGGAGGTGGCAGTGACGCTGCCAGGGCAGGCAGCGTTCTCCGGCGGAGCTGTGTCCCCAGCCAGCGCCGGGCCCTGCCGCGCGCTCCCAGCCGCCCCCGCCGCTTGGCCAGGCCCTTGGTCCTCGCTGTTCGGCGTCCCCTCTCCTTTGTGCCGCCGCTGTGCGCTGGGAGCGGTCGGGTTTCCTGACCGGTTGAAAACATCCCACCTGAAACATAACAGGCTCTTCCTCTGGATGCTGCTATTGTTTTGCTCAGCATTACAGAAGCAGCTTAACCGGGGCGGCCAGTTATGACATGTCTTCCCAAAATAGCCGCTCTCCTGTCCCTTCTGAGCCCACGGAACGGCCGCCCCCTTAAGATGCAGCCGCTCCTTTGTGGCGGTGGTGTGAGTAAGTGGCTAAATATAGCGGTGTCCCATTCACGCTCTCCGCGGCGCGCAGGAACAATGCCGCGGGTGCACACGCGCCGACACGCACCTGCCTGGGAGCGGGTGCCTGCTGGCTGCGGAAGACGCACACCCACCCACGGCGGCTCCGCCGCGGCGGCGGCCCCGGTTTGCTACCAGGCACGGGGCACGTTTACTCCTGAGGAAGACGCTGGAGACGAGCCTTGGGAGGAGGAAGCCCTCGAGCAGAGGCTGGAGAGGCATTGTTCTCGGCCCTGGAAAATCCGCCTCCGATCCCCGCGGAGCACGCGGGGCTGGAAGGGGCAGCGGCGCCGGGTTTCCCCGCGGTCGGAGAGCGGGTCGGGGCAGGAGAGGTGGTGGCAGGATGGTGACGGCCCATCCGTCCTGGCAGAACGACATGACCCTGGACAACCCTTCCTGAAGGTGATGGGGCATTCGGCTCTGCCAGGTTGCGGCTCTGGGCCCCTCCGCCAGCCCGGCACCGTGGGCAGAGGAGCTCTGGGGTCCGTGTGCGGAGCCCCAGGGAGGCATGGGGAGCCCTCTCCTATTCTGCGCTTGCAGTGGAGACCCTTAGGGTCTCCCCCCTGGCGCTCTGCAGAAAACAGCTCCTGGTGGGCTGGCTCTCGGGGGACCGGTCCCCTGCCCATGCTGGAAGCCGTCGGCGGGGAGCGGTTTCCGGGGAATCCCCCAGGTGATCCCAGCTGATGGATGAGCTGGGAATTTGGGACTGCGTGCGCAGGAGTGTCTGATCTCAGTGCTGCCACCAGCTGGGGCAGCCGGGGGAGCCACCTCCGGCTCCAGCCCCGCTCCTGGGAGAAGCCCCCATGGGCAGGGAGCTGCAGGTGGGAGCAGCTCCAGCTGCCCCAGCGTGTGGGTGCAGGGAGCAGGAGAGGGGGAGCTGCCCGTCCCCAGGGGGGAGCAGACAGCCCCCAGCCTCAGAGGTCCCCTGCCACGTCCAGCACTGCAGGGCCACCCTGCCAGGGAGCTGTGCCGCGTGTTTAACCCCAATAAGACGAGGCTGAAATCCAGCCGTCCTGACGCACTTGGGCAGAGGCAAGGCTGTAGCTTCGCTGTTTGAACCGCGCTGCTCTCCCCAGGGTCTCCTCCGAACCCCACGTCCCAGCAGGGCACGCGGGCCACCATCTCGCCATCCTCACATCGGGGAAACTGAGGCATGGAGGGGACTGGCAGCTCGTTTCCAGCAGCGGTGGCGGCGCAAAAGCCGGCCCCCAGACACAGGCATCCCGCTCCGCGTCCCCGCGCTCCTCCTTCCTCCCCACGGGACCGTGCCCGCGGATCGGCAGAAGGGTTAACGCGACGCTCGCCTCCCGGTTCCCCGCACATGGGCTCCCTTTCATCTCTGGCACGGGGCCAGCCAGCGTCCGCATGAATCACAGGCCACTCCTCTCCCCCCCGAAACCCCTTGGCCGGAGGCTTCTGCAGCCTTTTACTCACACAAACAAAAATAAATCTCGCTGCCGGCCTCTGAACTCTGCAAAGGCGAGTTTCCCTCTGGCTCCCCGAGCGGCCCGGAGCTGTGCGCGGGGACTTGGCACGCTCCCCACCGACCTCGCTCTTTCACTCCCGGCGCATCCTGTGTCCTTCTCTCACCGGGCGGCCCAGCGAGCGGAATGGGACGTGACGGCCGGCACAGGCGTCGCTCGTGGCTGCCAGGAATCGGCCGGGTATGGCCTGCGAAAGCTGCCGGGGCAAATGCCACACATGGGGGTACTGCCCCTCCCACCGCCATCACCCCCGTGCCCCCCGGCTGGAGGGGTGGGTGAGCTTCCTGCTCACACCGCACTCCTGAGGTCACCTGCATGGAGCGGGACAAGCCCCGGGGTTGGGGAGCCGTGTCGGGGCAGTGGCCCTTGCCCGTGTAGGACTGTCATCGCCCGTCAGAGGCCGCGTGGTTCCCCTCCCACCTTCCTGCAGATTCGGGGCCGTCACCCTCAGAGGGAAGAATTTCTTCCCTCTGAGGGTGACGGAGCACTGGAACAGGCTGCCCAGGGAGGTTGTGGAGTCTCCTTCTCTGGAGATCTTCAAGACCCGCCTGGACAAGGTCCTC
>Ga0065711_1027765_pt1 | contig 46125 bp, 21 predicted proteins | sample Hoacrofraction12_FD_59098 | JGI IMG/M metagenome (GOLD analysis project Ga0065711, IMG submission 59098) | Hoatzin crop microbial communities from Cojedes, Venezuela - Epithelial fraction 12 v2 (version 2) | ecosystem: Host-associated > Birds > Digestive system > Esophagus > Crop | place... | reverse complement strand
TCCCCCCCACCGGAACCCAGCATGACGGCACATGGTATGGAATACCCTGCTCTGTTTGGCCAGGTGGGGTCAGCCCGCCCGGCTGTGTCCCTTCCTGGAGTCCGGTGAAAATTAACCCCATCCTGACCGAACCCAGGACATAGGTAAGCCTAAAACCTCAGATTATGGAAAGATCCGTTGGAAGCAGGTATACTCTCCAGCCTCCTTACCCAGTCTACGCAGTTGTTGTCTGACTGAGGCCTTTAATCACTGAGAAGGATATTTTCTTTTAAAAAATGTCTATAAAGCAAGAAGACAAAACCACATAGCCTAAAGGTTTTATTACTGGTAAGACTGTGCTTGTCCAGGATTACTCATTCCTGTCTGCCACATGAAACTCTTTACTTCACATTTTGGTCCATAGTGTAAAGCACCTTATTTGTGCAATGTGAATCAGTCAACCTTAATATCAGCATTTGTAACCAAGGATAATGAAAAATACAGAATCTGGCATTTACTACAATTGTACCTTTTCCTAAAAAAGCAAGAAACTTCTTCTAAGTTGAAAACATGGGCTATTAACCACATTGACACAAATCCTTTTTTTTTTTTTAATTTTCCAATCATATTAACATTTGCAAGATTAAGTAAAGTTCATTTGTTTAGGATAAATCTAAATCTTGTCACATTAAGAATTTATTATCTCAGTGCATTCTGGAGCAGCATCCTGTTACATGTCAAAAAATTCCTATTTACAAATAACAGATTTTTAACATTTACATATGGATCTCAACTTGCATGGCTCAGACACAAAATGTACGTATATAGTTTTATGTATAACAGATATGTAATTCAGTTTATGCATGAAATGTAATATTGAGTTCCCCAGTGGGGCTTCTCTGATGTTTGCACCATCTCTGCAGCAGGACATGCAGAGGAGTCTGTGGTACTTCTACATCTGACATATTCATTTATGTGACAAGTAGAGGCTCATCTGGTTGCTGTACGGGGCAGACTGTGACACTAACCTGTGGACACAGTATGTTCTCTTAAGTAGAGCACCTTTGCATTGCAGTTTTCTCTTCTGTAAATACATGCCAGACACAGCTGGATCATCCACACAAGATCAAGCCAACCAGCTGCTTCTCATACCTGGGACCACAAAATGAGAAAAAGGCTACAGTCCTGAACTATAAATGCATGAGAAAGGACATATTTATGGAACTGTGGATATCAGTTGTTCACTCAGTGCTTGACATTTTAATATGCCACTTTCAACTGCACGAGCTGAGCAGCCTGCCATACCATTGCAGTTCCTGGCCAGAGCTTCCCAGAAAAACCCTGGCATTACATGGAAGAGTATGGGCAAGTCCGTGGGAGGATTTGCTTCTATCACTAGGCCTCTGATGTCAGATAATACTAAAAAGAAACGCATTGGTAAGTGAATGCATTAAGCAACCCCATGACAAGCCTAAAAATATCATCTTGATTCTTGGCTAAAGCACTGTCCTTTCCTCTCCAAAATACCCTTGTGTAGGGAGCTACTAGTATACTCCCTAGATATCAGTACATATATTTCTCCTTGGAACTGGCTGTCTTTTGAATACAGGAAAACAATTCCAGTGAAGCTATGTCTTGAGCCAGGTGAAGCAGAACACTACCATCTTCTTGCTTAGAGCACTCATTACCATTTTGTGCTGTGTAGGTACACTATCTAGCTAAAGATATAACAAACAACTAACCGAAGTGCTAGGATAACAAAAACTAGCAGACATTATCTAAAAAAGACTGAAAGCCCAATGCGTGAAATTTACTCCATTACTCATGTGTACCATGTACTATTCTCAGGCCGTTCGTCCAGTACAACAGAATTCATCTAATGTGTTTCTGATTTCACTAGTCACCCAGTAAGGCCTGCTACTGGTCACCTGACCAATGAAGAGCTCATTCAGGGGACAATATCTGGCAGCCTGGAAGACTTGTATGGCTTAAATGGAGTTTAAAGATGCCTCAGATGCCCCTGTGGCCCCAAGAAGCATGGGGTTGTAAGGGCCATCGTACAGCTATCTATAGAAAAGCACACAAGAAATTTGTGACTTGCTCAGGATCTCACTATGTGTCTGGCATTAGAGATTAGGAGCTAAGTGCTGCTCTAGATGCTACTGCTGTAAATCCAGGGGGGTCAAGACCGTTTGACCTCATGTTTCTACACTCTCCCTCCTCTCCTTTTGCTGCTTGACAAGCAGTCTATCAAGAAAACGTTGTTTTTCTGTTTTGTTCCAAAGCAGGCTTTTACTAATTGATTTATACAGGGATTTTTAGAAGTGGTCTACAGTAGATAATCAGCTCCTACCAAAAGCTAACACTAGAGGAGTGCAGAACTCAGTGTTGCTGGATCCACACAACATTAGTCATTACAGAAAATGAGAGATACATTGTTTTGAGAATAATAAATCTTGGCATTTTCCTTTTTTATCCATATAGTCTTTCTCCTCCCAGAAACATTGTCTCTTTTTCTGTCTCTACGCTTCCCTTCATCTTGTGATCAGCATTTTGTCCTTCCAGTGATTACAGCTGTCCAAACCAGTGCAAAAACAGAGACAAAAAAGCAACAGAACATGGAAGAAAAACTGAATGTTCTCTGTGTCCTGATGTACTTGTTAAACAGTAGAGACTGCACAGAAGAAAAGTTTATTGTTGCATTCATTAAATATAACCCAGGGCTGTATGTGCATACTCTCCTTGAAAGCCAAAAGCAAGGCAAGAAGGAAGGCAAGGATTCTTTCTTTCAAGCACCCTTCAGAATAAAAAGAACTGCTCCTACTATTTCACTAATGAACTGATGACTTCATTATACAGATCTGGTAATCATGTAGATGTTGAAAGGCAGCTACATCTATTTTTATCTTCTTTGTCTATCTATCTAATGGACCAAAAGCTTTAAAATGTCTATAACCAGTCTATGTAGCTGACACACTCACTACTGAATGTTTGTTCCACAAGGACAGGTACATACAGCGGAATATGGTATCACACACCTATATTTAACTGGTCAGATATAAACAGGCCCAGATATCAGAACGAACAAGCCCACACCTACTGGTGCATTTTGCCTGTGTGAACAAGGCTTGCAGCATAGCAGAGTGTATTAGTACAGGCAAAAGGCCATGCTCATACAGCTTTCGACCTTTTCCAGCACTTAAATTAGCACAGCTATTTCTACAATGAATTGTATTTTGGCACAATCTCCAGAAATCCTCACCTCAGGAGTATTTAGCTGTAGCAGAATTGCTTGCAAGAATGAGCCTCCTCCCACAAAACCACTAGATATTTGCTTTCATCTTCAGAAAAATGTATCAGCTTGATTTTTCTTCTCCTTTACTTTGATTTTATACAGAATTATTTGAGCTGTCATAAGGAATCAGACCAATTATCCATCTAATCCACTATCACATCTTTGACAGAGGCCACCACCCCACACTTCAAATGTAGGTGAAAGGAACTCTTCAGTTGACAATTATGAAACAATCAACCCACAGGCAAAAAAATGCCATTAGTTAATGGTTTGCCCTAAACTCAGAAATCTATGGATTTGTATCCCTTCTGAAAAGAACATGTTTTATCTGATACGACTGTGGGTACTCCTTGTAGTCACACGTATCTCTTGGTGGATTTTTTTTAACACTTTCATACTCTGAGTCTCAATTCATTCACAGACAAATTCAACTTCGTGCAAAGGACAATAGAAAATAACTAAGCACACTGTCATTCAATATTAGTGACTATTTTAAATTTTAGTGATTATTCCCTTTGTTTGGTATAAAGATAAAAGATACAATAGAGGCCATGATTATTTTACCAGTATTTCTACTGGATTATATCCTACTACTACATCTTGTCTTGTATACAAGTTAGCTTCAGACTTCTGAAGCTCTTTTCATGCCTTTCAAAGTCTATTCCAATACTATTTATTTTGCTTTCCAAATTCTTTCCATTTCTTTTCTTAAATTAGGTGATTAAAACTTAGCACATGAAATTTAAACTGATGATACTGAATACTCTCCATATCTCTAACTCTTTAACATCATTGTCTATTTGAAAGCTCCTGTGCACTGTACAGAATCATTAAAAAACCTCCCTGAAACGGTGCCTTGGTCGTCAGTAGGAACAATTCCAATATCTTTAGGTCCAGTGAGGTACATGGATAAATCAAGTATATATTTTAATATTCTTTATTTTGCATTTGCTAACTTCAGAATTCTTCTGCTATTATGCTAACTATGTAATGAAGGTTCATTAAGTCTCTCAGAAGCTACATATGCCTAACCCTTAACTATTGTGATTTAATTCGCAAACCCCTCTACTCTGCTGCTCTTCACCTTTCCTGGAGAGTTTTTGAAAAATTCTGCTCAAAGAGTATGACAGATATTGTCAAATCAAACAAATGAATTGTCAGATCAAACAAAATCACTGTTTCTATAACCTCCCAATCCAGAAGCTGTGTGGTTTTGAAATAGCTGTATAACCTCAGGCTCAGGACTCTTAACATAGCTCCTTGCCACCTGGACCACAGCTGACCAGTGGTCAGGACCACAAGCAGAGTGAATAGATGATCGATTATGTCTATTCATGCAAAGATACTCAAATCAGTCTGATTTTAGTGGAATTATTCCCAACTTACAGTACGCCATTGTAATTATTAGGGTAAGTGTCCAGTAGAATTTAGGCATCTGATTGTAGAGCTTGTACTTTTTGATTTTAAAAAACTATATATTTATTTGTGTTCATCAGTTTTCTGTCATAAAATGTCAATGAGCTTCTTTTGGCTTGAAAGTCCTCCTAGAAAAGAGAAACTCAAGGCTTAGGAAAACTGGAAGTTAAATGAAAGCAGTAACACACCTCTGGATATACACTGTGATTTCAGGAGCATGGAACTGATGGAAAATTCACTAATGTTATAAACAGTCTCCCTTTGAATCCTGTGAGTTTTGCACCAACTTCCAGGCATGTTCTATCTCTCTTATTTTGTCATATTTTTGCATCAGTGAACTTATATTACTGTCTGTAGTTATTTAAAGACAGGTACGTTCACATTTGCTCAGGAGAATGTAAGGATTTAGATATGTTCTACCACCCTTTAAGATTAAAATGTTAACTTCAATAATAACCTTTCAATATTAGATATTCACACTAAGACTACTTAAAGTTACAATCCTAAAAAAGGAGAAACTAATCAGGGGAAAGTATCACCTCTGTGTTGTCAGCTCCAGTGTGACTTGGGGCTTGCGAAACAGTCTCTGATGTAACTCCGAGGCAATAAGTTCTGAAACCTAAAGGCAGAGAACTTCTAGGAGAAAGGTAAAGCTTTCTTTTGCTTGAAAAAACAGCTGGTGCAGAAATGCAGAGAGCAGTTAGGAAATACTGAACAAACATTACTTATAACGGCCAAAATGTATTTTCATTTCCACTTCATTTTGTATGTTTAACACACTGTGATTTTTAATCTACTGTTCATGCGTTCTAATCATGTCAGATGTGTGGGCGTCCTGCAATTCTTTATGAATAATAAGGAATGCAAACAGTGCTATCTTCATACTCACAGTTGACTGCACTCTGTTGGCTCCCCATCAGCACCTAATTTATCAGCTACTAATTTTCAGAGAGATAATGTTTAATGCTAGAGGAATACCTTTGTGCACATAACATTACGTTGCTGAGGGAGAATGTTGGAACCATCTGACCAATTACACGTGCTCCAAGACAGTCTTATTCAGTGGAGTTAATTTTCTAAATTTCATTCAGCTTATTTATTAAGACTGTTTACTAAATGTCAACTGGAACTAATAATGATTTTTGCAGTCTCACAAAATATTCTGTTATCTCTCAGTTAATACAGAAATTCCTTCACTGAAGGAATTATATATTGAAGTGTGAATGGCAATGGGCTACTGTAAATGAAGATTACAAAAACAAATGCTTAATATAATCTGAAATTATTATTAACCTCTGCATAAATCTCATGAAAACAATTCATAAAACTACCAGTAGCATCATCAAACAACGTTAGATGACTGAGATGTATTGCATATGTCAGTATTTTCCATTTCCTTCCTTCCCTACATCATATAGATATTTCTGAAGAGTTAAATTGGAATCTTTTACCTTCTTCGAGAAAATTGATTTAAAACTGTTGGTGCAATAAACAAATGTTTATGTTTGCAGTTATTTAGGTTTTAGAATGGATGAAGAGTAACATAATTGAATACAAGTTTCATATTGTCAATAAGCTTACATCTCTGTTCATAAGGATTTTTCCACCCAAATTGTTTCTTACATAAATAGCACCCCTTCACAGAAAATAAATTTTGAAGTAACTTAGGGAGTTGCACAACCTAATCACTCAGGTTGCATTAGCAAGTTTCCATGTTCATAGATGTGGGCCCTGGAGGAAATTTGATACACAATACAGCTCTACATTTATTTGTTCAGATTTTGTATTCTAAGTCACTACTCTCATTTTATTATATGTCTTATTAGAAATTAGCTTTTCAGGTTAGGAATTTTATATGCTTGGACAGCAAACAGCAAAACAGATCTTTAAATCTTACTGGAACTTATAAATAAATATAATTCTTCAGATGTCCAGTTATTAACACTTCTGTTGACACTGACTGCACTATCAAGAATGTAAACTAAAATTTGTCAGTCTGTGAACTGTAAGAAGACTTGTCTAATATTCAGATTCTTTTAAACTGCTGCTAGAGGCATATGCAAACTATTTTAACCCTGACCTCGTAAGATCTAAGTCTTTCAAAGGTGTGGCAATAGTGTTAATTTCTCATAAAAAAAGGATGTAATATCTGGAAAGTCATAAATTGCATTGAAATTCTTTTCCCACATGCACAGGAAATCTTTTCTGTCAAAAACAGTGGGTAAAATCTTACATTTAATGAATGTAATTATTTTTCAACAGAACCATACTTTTTAGGGAACTGAAACATACTGGAAGAAAACAGGACCTCAGAAATAATTATCAATATGTACAGCATATTATTTGAAGATTGATTCTAGCCTTGCAAAAGCAAAATGAATTAAACAGTGTTCAAGGAAGACATACAATAGTATTCCATGATATGATGTACCTTTCACATTATTGGAAAACATTGCAGTGATGTTTTGCACTCCAGTGAAAATTGTTGGCTACTAGTTTGTTTTGACATTAATCTTTTATCAAACCCATCTTCTTCATCTTGTCATCTTTTCTATTATGGTCAAAGAGAGGATGACATTTCCCATACCATTTTTGATGTCAGTACTCAGTTATGCACTTGTCTAAACGCTGCCTGGATGCTGCCAATCCATGGACTGTTAGTCTTGAGGACTTCGCAAGAATCACAGACTCATGTAACTTACCTGCAGAGAAATTACGCAATGCCTATAGTACCCTTTTTCCTAAGCCTTTCCTGAGTAAAGCATGCCATTTCTGTCTAGTCTGTAATGGTTTTCTTACATAAAGCAAGCCATTGACAAAATCTGATGTCAAATTCTATTCACTGGGGATTGTTTATAGGCAAAAGATTGACTTTCAACCAGTTTTGTCAGGACGGAGTATCTGGCCTCCCTTACAGAGTTATGCTAGGTTCACTACCACTTTTTCATTGTATTACCATTCCAAAAGATTTACTATTGAGCTTTCTTTCCAGAAAGTACAAACAGCACTAGCATTTTAATTTCACTCTCTGTACTACAAACATAAACAGACACTTTAATATGGGATCACTAAAAAGGAATTTGTGTTGTTCCATACTTCAGTTGATTTCAAGTGATACACTTGCAAGTAGTTTTAATTCTGTATTTAGTCATGATAGAAAGCCAGTAAATTGGGGTTTCTTTCTGACTAACTTCAAGTTTATAGTACTGAAGTAATGTCACATCAATTTACATCATTTCTTGTTAATTTGTAACAACTTCTTATGCCAAGGAATACATTATAGAATAATTAAATTGTAAAAAAAGACAGAAGAAAGAGTTTTTTTGGGGTATTTTCTGTCTTCATGCTTTGTCTGTGGAACATACTAATTAAACAGATGAAACTACTGGGCAGAATGTCATTAATCCTCGGAAAAAAGCTATCGTTTCCTCTCCATTGAGAAATATGGATATAATAAAATGCATACAGTAAAAACTCTGTTGTTACAGTTTAATGATGCATACAGATATTTTTAAAACATCATTGTGCTGGCTTTTCAGCTCCACTTCTTTGTTTACCTGGTTTTGCCTCAGTGGAAAACACTGAATGGATTATTCAAGTATCAGAAAAACAAATTCATCACTTCAGGGATGAACAGAAATTGTAAACTTCAATGGATCAACTCTGACTTTTTTTAATGTGCAAATTTTCAGATATTTTTAAATGTGTACTCAAGTTTCAGTCACTAAAAAGTACTTTTCCTCATAATTCTGGGGAACAAAGATCTTGATTGTACAACATAGATTATTTTAAGGTCCTTTTGTTTCTTCTCACAGATATGTTTTTAGAGTGCCATTTTAACCTGAAGGCCACTTTAAAAATTTGTGGGCCCTTCTATACTAAGTGATGGAACCCAGTATACCATGCATACTGGGGATTTTACCTGATTTTTTATGTGACTGACATCTATATTTTGTCTTTGTGTTTCTATTAAACATGAACAGCTGACTTACTTAAAGAAGATACAGAGGAATAGTGTTCTACCAATGGAATTTTCACCTAAGCAAAACTAGTTGGATGAGGCTGTAAGCATTCAGAGTGGATAATTATGAGAAAAAAAGTGCTATAAATTTAGCTCTGATCTTTAAGTTATGTATAAGGCATCCCAAATTGCCGTCTGTATAATTACCTTAAAAACGGATATGCTAGTCTCATTTCTTAGATTGCTAGAAGGTATGAAATTTGGCTATACAGAAAGATAAGTGAACGACAATTGAGACAGAAGTGGAATAGTTAGGAGGTCTGTAGGAGAGCTACTTGAGAAGAGAGTTCAAGAGAGCAGGTACCACCCACTTTCATTTTGCTATCATTTCACATGGGCATGGCTCCATAGAGCAAACGCCAGCAGGCAGATCCCCTGGACACTGGCACAGATACAGATGATGTTCAGCCAGCGGTTTTGCTCTCCTCCAGCTTGTTTTGTTACTGTTACGCCATAGATAAGGGTCAGAATTTACACTGCTGTCAGAGCCATCTCCAAAAACACAGCTAACACTTTCTTTCAGTTCTGGTGTTACATTAGTGAGTGGGAGAGTAATTTCATCCAGCTGGCTTTTTACGGAGCACACGCGTGCATCTGTATATGCAAATATAAATATATGTATGTATCTGCACAAACAGCCCAATGGAGTCTAGTCCTTCAAGGGAAACTGTGAATTTTGAATACAGTTATTCTTATGTATAATAAAGTTTTGCAAGACTTACACGAGTAGAAGTTATACTACACATGGACTTTTCTGGTCTTTGCTGAAAGAAAAACTGAGTTATGAATATGCAAGTCTAATGGAATGTACTCATCCATTTTAAAATGTTTTAAAAATTTTATTCTAAAATGTTGGAATAGCTAATGAAAAACTTATGGGAAATAGACAGTTCCTTCCTATTAGGTTCCATATTAGAGTCCACACTTCTTCACAACCTAGTTTATTAGTAATGATAATGAGAAATTACATTTGTTATTGACTCCTAACTCACTTACTAAATCTTCTTCAGCAGTAATTTTCTGCTTGGAAAATTTACTGCTTTCTGTGTACCTTGACTAGCAAAAGATTTTGAATTTTAGCAAAGAACAGAGTTCATGTCCCTTATTAACACTGAGAAATACAAAAATACATAACCTTTTATCATGTAAGTTGGAAATTTATTTTCATTTCTATTCATATTGCAACTAATTTCATTCTGAGTAATAAAAAAAATGTAAGTTTTCATACTGTCCTACACTTATAAATGTGTAAGTTAGAAAATGGAAAACACTTTCAGGCAACGTACTTGCATATGCTAACAATGGAGATTAACTCCTTTAGCACAACTACCTATGGCTGATTCAAAAACTGCTGAAATTCAAGGGACAGGCTTCTGATGACTTCAAAAGGTTTCAAAGGTTTTTGAACAGGCCCCCTAGTGTCTCATCCTCTCTAAGTTTTAACACCCCAAGCAATAAAACTCCCTCTAGTATTTTAATTAGCTCACACAGTAATTTTGCAAATGATTTTAAATATAGAATCTGGTTTACATCCTTGCCGAATTCACAGTTACTTGCATAGAGCTCTCCTATTAGTGCATTCTCAGACAATTTGATCTTTCTTTGAATCAATTCAGAATGCTTGGTCTTCCAGGTGTAATCTCAATTTTCACAATCACAAGGATAGCTCTTTTATAACTTAGGAAACCCTTTGATGCCTGTTTGTGTGCCTGTGTTACACCAGCAGATATCTACACCATTAATACTTCTTTTGACTTGAATATATTATACTTTAAAGCATCACGGAAATAAGGTTATTTCCTCTTTTTCCAGTAGAGCTAGTGGTTTGCAGTAGATGTTTCTAGTGCTTCTATTCAAAACAAAGCAATACAAAACAAAACAAAACTCACCTTATTTGTCAAAACACAGTTTGCTGGAGTTGTGATTACTTTTGGTATACTGTAGACACATCACTGCTACTTCCTTATATGGAATATTGGAATATTGACATATTGTGAATGACATTTCAGCAATAAAAGACACCACCCAAAACTTATAGTTGGCCATTTGGTCTCCCTACAGTATAATCTGCATTATCTTTGAATTCATATTCAGAGATACTGATGAAAACAGTATATTGCAAACATTTTAACCTTCCTAGTGCTTTGGACTTTTGATACTGGTATCCTACCTTTTATATTGAGTCATATATAAATATATATAAATATACATAAATATGTCAAATTGTCCCAAAATAATTTCTCAGTACAAAATCAGATATGAGAAATACAGTTAATTATTTTCCTAGGTGCCATAATAAGTATGTTAATCAAAACACTGCAAAGACATTTTATCATCTTAGACTGATAGGAAGGATAACTCTTTTATGGCCATTTAATGACAATGTCTTTACTACAGTCAATCACAAGTTCAACACGAACTACACCAAACTGACAATCTGCGCTTTAAAGACGACTAGATTCTTCTTGACTATGAATGACAAATTTTCTTACACAAGTAAGCAGTATTTCTTTAACATCCACATTCAAAACTATGGTTTGGGATGATGCAGAAAAAAATACTAGAAAGAGTTCTGCCTCCCATGGTCTCACACCCTTAGTGGACCAATGCAAAGGATGGTTCACAAAGGCACATCTTTTCATGTTTGGTGTATTTAATCTTCACTCATTGCATGATTTGTGTTAAGATTTTAGACATATGACACCCTTCACATGTAATATCATGCCAAGATTTAGTAAGACATTTGTGCTTTAGCTGTTGGTGTTCAAGAAACATAATTTTCTTATTGTAATGTCTGACTTTCAGAGCCACATTTTATTTTCTTAAAAAGCATAGATATGACTTAAAATCTTCAATGGTGTCTATTCAAAACCAAAATTATAATTTCATTACACAAAGTAATGAAATCACATGTTAGAAATCACACGACATCTTTTTTCTAGATGTCCTTAAGAAAAAGAAATCATAATTTGAAAACATAGGGAAAAATATTAGTATTCTTTTTGAATCTTATTTTTTAAAACAATAATTTATTTCTTAAGAACATTAAAGAAAACCCTAAAAAATTAATATGCTTTCTCAAATTGTTATTGGATTTGAACTGATTTAAATGAGTAAAGCTTTCATGGCCTTATCGGAATTTTCTCGAAAAGACAGATGTATTTCTGAAAAACAATCTTCAACCCCCTTCTCCTTCCTGTATGTTTGAGATATGACTGAGATAGATAGCTTCTCCAATATCTTCCAATAGCTCTAGTAATATTTACATATCTAAAGCATGCAATATACATAAGAATAATTTACCCCAAACTGGAGATTTTTCTATTGACACTCCTTTTCTCACTCACTTAAAAAAGTCTCTAAGATAATTCAAATTCCCATGAATTCTGGAGGAAGCCTGAGGTGATTCAAACAACATCCTTTCAATTCATGAACAAAAGCATCACCTTTTCATTTCTCTTCATTAAAATACCATGGAAATACCTGATGTAAAGTCTCTGCTTGGAAAGAAGGAAATCACAGTTGCTTTCACTGCAACTTCTAGCTTTCTAGAAGCTATAAGATATGTTAGGTATATCTGATGGTGGTTTACAGAAAAATATTCACCTTGTAGACATCAAAACTTCTCAAGAAACTTCCTGATTGCCACCTTTTTGACACTATTGACTTTTCCCTAGATGACTGACACACGGAGTCTGATGAAAGGCTGAGAAGATATACTCTTAATCAGTGCTCTTCATGACTGCAGAAAACTGAAGAAGGTCATGTGTTCTTTATTAAGAGATCTCTTATGTGAGATGCTCCATTTACATATCTATTTTAAATACAAGTCAGAGTCAACGTCAGAAGAAAATCAGATTTAAAACAAAAAAGTTAAAAACATGAGTTCAAAACAGCTGTAATAACAGCTGTTCTACACAAACTACGACTGTCTTCTGAGTAAAACGGTCAATACACTGTTGTACTGTTTTCTGATCAGTAACTGTAAAGTCTTATGAATAGGTGGTTTTTATGTGTGATTGTCGCTTTTTTTTTTTAAACCGTCAAGACAAAGAAGTAGCTGTTCCTCATCTCCTATCCTTATCTAAAACAGAACTACCTTTGAAAACAGCCTCTCAGTCTTTGATATTCATTGCTTTCACTGCACCAAGCTGTCATTTAGGCTGTGCCAATACACATGCTGGAATGACCTGCCTCCACAGCAGCCACTCCTGATCCCTCAGTTACCTTTGGAGATTCCAGTGTATATGGCACAGCATTTTACCAATCTGTCTGGTTGTCAACATGTGTCATTCAAATTTGCTCACACTGGGTCTGGTACAAGAGGCCAGCAAGCCCCAGCATACTTGAACGCTGTGAACACTGGTACAAGAAGATGGCTCATCTCACGGCCCATCCTACTTTGAGAAAGTTTAACCCACTTTGGAAAAGGCAAGAGTCTTACTTTGATGTTGTTTTATTACGGAACAGATTGGAGTCTGGGGATCGAAAATAAACATGGTTGCTTACCTAGAAGCCAACCTTTTGAGAAGCTATGTTTTGCAATAAACAACACTTGTGAGGATACAGCTAAACATTACATGACTGCCAATCCACTATATGATCTTTTACTGAAAGTCATGGAGCTAATGAATTACCTCTACTAACACTTGGCTTGCAAACTACAATCTCAAAACTACAGCACAGTCACTTGTACTCAGTCAAAATGTTATGATGCTTCATGTTTCATGTCCTTGACAGCTTTAACATCACAAAGACACTCTACAGTAGCTCCGCTAAGAGTGGCTCCTATTTTTAAAGCCTTTATAGTAAACAGTAAAACAAAGTCCTGAAGAAAAGAATAAAAAAGCAAACAGCCTACTTAGCAGGAAGCTGTAATTTCAAAACAGTACAAAGTGAGATTAATATAATAAGAGAAACTGATGACACGCAAATGACAAAACTAGGTCTTCAATTTCTGCAGTGAATTACACACAGTTACATGTCTTTGAACCACAACTGTGTCTGCCCCACTTGGCTTCTTACTGGCAGTCTGTAAAAACGCCATTTGCCACACAGGAAGAGATCTGCTCAGACGGAAACCCAAATATTTACTTAAAACAACTGGGCTGATGACAATAAGCACTTCTCAACAGCAAGCTCCAAACATTCAGAGGAAAATAGATCATTGTGTATATTTTATGTAAATACCATATTTTGATCCATGTACGAGAACTCTCCCACATAAAACTGGGAAAATGCCCAGAAGATGAGCACAACATCATCTATAGTGTGATACTGTGAGAAGTACGCAACTCAGATATAGACACCAAAGCTCAGGACAGCTTTTGGGGAACTGAGAGCTAAGGATGCACCTGAACACACTCAAAACCAGTCATCAGGTGAAAGCACAGAATAAGCAATCTGTACTCATCTACAGAAAGAATGCATTCCTATGTGCTGTCCTACATTTGATTTTTTTTTGTTCTATTTTTACACAATTTTCAAAAACATCTAAAGCCTTTTTTTTTGTTAAAAAATTCATACCAGAAGATATTTTTAACTTTACTATGCTGTTCAGCAGAGCACATAAAATATGGAAATAGAAAGCCTCCACAAAATATTTCTGTACTTTAAAAATAATACATCGTATTAAGACTCTTTATAAACTTCTAATAAGCCTTTGAAACATAGACCAGCAAGAGCTGTAGATAACAGTGAGAAAATGAAGGCAGAACAAAGCAGATAATATTTGAATTACTCCATGTCTGAGTTACTAACAAGTAACAACTCATGTTTTCTGAAAAAAAGAAAACATTACTTGTTCGCAGAACAGTATTTCACTCTTTGACCCTCCTCCATGTACCAAAAGACGCAACTGATTTGCCATAATTTAGGGGTCTAAAAGTTAAATCTCTTACTCTGAGGCAGTCACTGTTGGTTCTCTCCATTGTTGTCAAAGAGAAATAAGCACCTCCAAAAGATGCTACATTTCATCCTAAAATAGCTTCTTGAAGTAGGCCAGATTATTTATCTTTCAGCTATGCCTATTTATTCCATTTACTGGAAAGGAAGCCTGTGTGACTAGCATGAAATTAGACAACTTGCTTTAAGAGGACTGAAGTTACATAAGAGTAAACCTGTTCAAATGATCTGTCTTTCATTCTACGATTGGCATGGGAATACGTGCATTTAACACTGTATTTCTTTATTTAGCTGTAAGGATTTTTACACAGTAGCTAAACATGAACGTGATAGCTCATTGCACTCTGTACAGTAATGCACAGATGACTTACCTGAGTTAAATACATTGAGCGGGTTAATGCTGAGCCTGCACACAAGGTCTATTAAAAGAACATCTCATTGGATCAAAGTCCGTCACTTTCTGTTAAACATACATTTGCCATCATGTTGGTTATTCACCTAGTTTAAGTTTTGCCTCATCTCTCAGCAAGGAAAATTTGAAAGTCTCTCCACTAAAAGCTTTAAGAGCGCTCTACAGCCTTTAGCTCTCAAGGGCCCATGGCAAGAAAGATCAAACTCCTTCTAAAAAATCTACAGCACACTAGTTGAGTCTGGGCTACCAGGTGAATGCTGTCTTCACAGCGTGGTTCTGCAAAAGGGGTCATAAAACCCAAATACATTGACAGACACCAAGTACCATAGTGTTCTGTGCTATATCAAACAATTTATCGTATTTTTTTAAGCTAACATTTCTATATTGATTTCCTGCAAAAAAAAAACCTCGTTTATTTTTCTCCATCTATCTTTTCCTTCTTTCTGTAACTTCTCTGTAAAATTTTTCTTCTTTCTGTCGCATTGAATCATATTTTCTTCTGGAATTGTCTTCAGACTTTCTGCTTGTTCTTTTTGCCCAGTCTTTCCTAGGAATGGGTCATTCCCGTATTTCTTAACACAGTATACTACCTATTCACCACTCAGACCAACAGCACCAGCCATACGTTAAAAGCCACAGGTTTTCAGGTCCTGGACATTACCTACAATGCCCTCCCCACCTCTCCTCTTCTTCTCTCCTCTTTCTGCCGTTAAGCCCACATCTTACATCAGTACATTAACTATCCTGTATCTGGGAGTTTTGCACACCATAACTGTATTTAGTGACTACTTCAACTGTATTTCAAAAGTCTATTCAGGCACCCATCATCTTCAGTACAACCCAATGGCAGGGTGTAATTTCTGAAGATTTATTCTGGTGATATTTTCTGCAGCAGCTAGCAGTGTTCTAGGAGCAGAGAAGCAGGCCTGGGAAGCATTGATGAGGCTTGGCAGTTTCCAAAGGACAACCGAATACACATCTAAAGCAGCTTCCAGCCCTCTGAGCTTGGTCAGTCACACAGGATTTTCATCTCTCTCCATTTCCACCCATGATTAAGTTTTCTATGGGCAGAATAATTTCTACAATGAATGGATGTATTTAAATGATTTTCGTCGGGTGTTCCTGTCTTCTAGCCTGATAGAGCCTCCTGCCTCTCATGTGAAAAATATAAACCCACTCGGACTGGAAGAAAATGGCACAGGCAGTTGGACTGCAGTTGTTCCAACTGTAAGATGCACTCCGGGTATTTGTGGAGGCAAAACCCTTTCTGATGCTCAAAATTATTTTCATTTATGGTCAAATAAAGAAAACTGCCTTAGGCAAGAAGTGATTTCATTCATCCTGGCTTTGAAAAGGGCAAAAAACCTTAGTTTTCTAAGTTCTTCTGCAGGAGAAAACAAGTTGCTTTTCTAAGATTCTGTTGTGCAACATTTCAAGTGGAGATGATGTTTATTGCACTGGTATTAATCATTTAATGCTAATTATACCTTTAAAACGTATAGCACTAGGCTAGATTGATGTCTAAATGAAAACATAGATCACTGGTCTTGAAGCAAGACGATTCCTCTAGTGAATGGGTTAAACTGTGGCTGTCAGTTTGAATACAATTAGTACAACTGATACGCAAAGAATTGCTCTGTCAGGAAATGTCACTGTCATTGAGCACTGTTCCCAGCCTGCCTTCAATTTTCTGTCTGGCTCAGAATATTTTAATAACAGGTCAGAAATCAAATGCAAAATTTAGCCAAAGTGCAGAGCTCCTCCCCACCTTCTATTTCAATTTTCATTTTCTGCTTTGTGCTTCACATGAGGAAGAACTTCTTCCCTCTGAGGGTGACAGAGCACTGGAACAGGCTGCCCAGGGAAGTGGTGGAGTCTCCTTCTCTGGAGATATTCAAGGCCCGCCTGGACAAGGTCCTGCACACCCTGCTGTAGATGACCCTGCTTGGCAGGAGGGTTGGACTAGATGACCCACAGAGGTCCCTTCCAACCCCTACCATTCTGTGATTCTGTGATTCTGTGATTCAGATAATTTTTTGGTCACCAGGAAACTGTTCTTAACTGCCCATTTTCTGGTTTCCTTAACTCTTCCTCTCTTGTTCTTTTTTACTGAAACTAACAGCTTTTGTTGACATTTCTTATACGACTTGGTCTTTTGATGATTTTTTTTTTAAATAACCCACTAAAAAAGCCCACAGACAACAGAAGACAAGTACAGAGGCAGAAATAATTAGTGTTTGTAGAACACCACTGAATATCTATTCACTGTAACACCCACTCACACCCTGCGATCATGTCTTTTCGCACACTTTCTTTGCTGCCATTCCCCAAAGGTTTCTTTTGATGCTAATCTTTTTCTTCCCTCTACATTTTGCTGCTCAGTGTATGATGCATTTTAGGATCTAGTACCTCTGTGCTAAGTCCTCCAGATCCTCCCTTTTATTCTGAAGGAAACTTTCACTTTTACAATGCCTTTCTGATATTTTCCCAAGAGGTCCCAGATTCCTGCTGGCGCTGCGCGTGATGCTCTGTGCAAAACTTGTGAGCAAGTTTGCACTCTTGCAAGGAATATGCAACTAAGCCAAATTAGCTCTGCAAGGCTGGTGGTCAGGGAATAAAGGTCTGGGGAGCAAACGTGCTCTCAGGCAACTGAGGTGGGGATGGATCAAGGGGAAGGTGGGAAGTGCCTGTCCCAGAGTCTAGGTATTACCATAACAGCATTTCTCTCTGCCTTCTTCCCTGGTCTAGGCAATACCTAGACCATAAGGAAAGGATAAGGAAAGAGGTGATTAATATGGCCTCTCAGCTTGACCTATCTGGAAAATGCCTATTGGCTGGAGTGCTGTTGAGTGACTCATGGATGGCAGTACTGGAGGTCAAGCCATGAGCTCCTCTAAGTCCTTTTCTCTGCTAGCCTCTCTTGCTAAAAAGCATCTTTTTCTATCTGTGGTACTGTCTAGGTGATGAACTAGATCCCCCAGGAGGATCAGGAAGGGGCTGACTCGCAGCTTCTTTGGCTTTTGCCACCCAGCTGCCCTTGCAGATGGGAAGAGCGATGGGCACCATTCCTGTCAGCCTCACGGTGGGTTTGCTGCTCTGCCTGGGCTGAGGGTGCAGCTGAGCTGCCTGTCAGCCAGGGTGATGGCCAGGGGCAGCCTCATCTTGCCTTCTTCCTTGATGCTGCCGTGTATAACCATTGAGAAAACTGAACTTGCCACTTCCCATCTCCTCTCTCTTCCCACCATGGCAAGCAAAGACATTTCCTTCTGTGTGATTGAAGCACACACGTTTACCAGTGTCTTTAAATCCATGTTATCATCAGTCTGTTGCTAAATTACAGACTTGGACCCTTCAGACAGAATCCTGATTCAGGTATGGACTAAATTCCCTCTCTTTAGGGAACAACATCACAGTGCGATGACTAACCCCACTTTAACTCGCTTCCTGGTACACTGAGTGAGGCAAGTCTGTGTGCAAGCACTTTTAGCTGAAGATAAATTACTGTCTTACGCTCCTCTTAACTCGTTCTTGTGATAATCAATGGAGTTTTTTTAACACTGCCTTCTAACAAAAAATGTGATGAAAACTAACTTTATTTCAGCACATGCCCCTGCATACAGCAGTTCAGGGAACCGTGCCTTTTCTGTCTCCACTTGCCAAAACTATTCCCTCGTCTTTCTCATCTGCTCAATTCTCTTCAATCTGTCTATATTCAGAAAGCTGAACGTTCACTTAACATTCACTGTGGCCATTAGCTACTTTTTGTTTGAGAGCCCCTTATGTCCAGTAGACCATACAATGAGCTGAGGGACTGGTTATTGCAGTATAACTGCCTTCTAATTTAAAAATATGCTGAATATGCAGGGTCTAAAATTTCAACTTCAATTCGCTAAAATATGCACCTCCAGATCTTTTGGCTGTGAAGGTAACACTAAACATATGAACACAATGTCTGCCTAGAAGTACCGACTTCTTAAAACAAGATGACTCAGAGGCAAGCAAACAGTCCTAATCATATCAGTGAAAACTTACATCAAATTCGATAATTTTACTTCCACTATTGCTAACCATAGCACTGACATCATTTCAGTGGAACTATACAACTGATCCCTTGTAAGTGGATGCAATGGCAGAAAATGGGGCGTGACCTAGGAGAACTAGCTGCTGTCAAAATCCTCAGAAGCTGGGGAATGAGACAATCCTCCTCAGAACAAAAAAACATGATTCCCCTTTCTCAAGATGGGATAGAAAATTCATCCTTTCCTCAATATTAAATGCTTCAGTAACCTCTAGATGTGTGAAATACACATCCTTCATGCCAAAAGTCCCAGCTGTCCACTAATCACTTGCCAATATCTCTTTTATAAATATGCTGCCATAGTCATATGGAAAGTGCTAAAAAATACAGTACAGGTAGGTTAATTTTAATGAAACAATCAAGTGCTCATCTCTCTTTCTTCTCTTTGCTTCTATTACCCTTTTCTTTACATTTCACCAGATCACTGAAATTTGAGCTAAATCTGATAACTATGCTAATCACTAAATACATATAAGCCAGCTATTCCTACATAATATTTAATACAAATATTTTTATTCATTAACCATTGTGAAATTGGATTAGAAGAGGGTGAAAGATTCAAATTCAGTTTTCTTGTTCAGATAAAGGACTCCAAAGTATTTGCCAACAAATAAAAAAGCATCACAAATATTTTTTAAAAAAATATGTATTTTTCCTCAGCTTATTCTTACAAATATTAAAGATTAGATACTAAAAGGTAAGTGAGTTTATGGAAGTCCTACCTCCAGTTTTCAAATAACTTCACTAATTAACATAATTATTCTGCATTTCTGAATGTTTTCTTATTTTTGTATAACCCATTTATATATAGTAAGGTATCCAGAGGCTTTTGCTAATGGATTGCTATGAATCAAACCATCCTATTAACAAGATTCTTATTTTCAGGACAATCACCTAAGATCACAAACAAATTTTTCTTTATTCTTTAAAGAAGAATATAATTACTTCATAAATGAATTCTCAATCTTTTTGATAGACTTAGATTTTGCATGCTAATTTTCTTGTAGATAACACAAAACCTGCAGATTGATTTGTTTAAGTGCAACAACCACTCCAGCCTAGGACAAAGAAAATATGATTGCTTTAAATCTCATATATGCAACTTCCCATGGGAGTGGAATACAGATGAGGTGCAAATGAAACACTCTCGTCACCACACTGCCCAAAGCAATTTTCCAGTATGCCCCCTCCCCTCAGGACATTTTTTACTCCACCTTTACTATGTTTATAACATGATTTACATGTTAATGAGAAGTGACAGGGACTAAGTAATTAGGAGGCAAGACTGTAGCTTGTCATGCATTTTAAGTACTGTACACTGCAATTCTGGAATAAATACTCAGCCTCTTTTCTCATTTTCTTCTTAATTAGAAAACACAATCAATTTAGTCTTTATAACTCCAAAATTCTTTCCATAGATAACTAATGGAAAAGAAATACATTGTTGTAATTAGCAGGTTTGATCAGGCCTAGTCCTTTCATATTTGGTCATTCTTCTTATTAAATTCTGTTTATTAAGGTTGGACAATTGAGTTGGAGCAACATAAAACCTAGAGAAGAAATAGTCCTTTTACTGAGGCTGTGACCATGACTATGCAAAGCAACAACGGTTTGCACTGGATGGATTTGCTACACGCATGTGCGGGTGTGTGTCTTGGATAATTCTGTGGGGAAGAAATCTGTGTTATGACTGTGGAGAACATCTCTACCATGGGGCTATCAAGGCCCTATGATAGGGGCTGAAGGCATCTCTGTTTGGACAGAATGGCGTTCTGACAATGTTTAGAAAGAAACGTTAAGAAATGCAGGACTTCCAACAACCCCTGTGTACAGAATGCAGGGAGTGGGAACTGCCTAAGAGTATGGCCATTTCCATGGTAGGGATGCGAGTGCTCTAAGCAACCACAACCTTTCTCACCTCCTCCACATCCTTCCACACCCCTCTTTGCAAGCAGTGAGTTTGCTCTTTCCAAGTTTTTCTCACATGGTTCTCTTTGTGAGATCAGGGCCTTGGTAAATAATGTTTGCCATTTCAATAGTAATTGTCTAGGTGCTGAGTGAAGTAAGTTTCAGAATACACTTCTGAAGTATGAACACACTGACATGCTAATTATTCAGATCACAAAAAAACTTCAGAGCAAAAAGTAACTTGCTTCAAAATATTCTAACTGAAAAAAGTATATTCATTCTCCTGCAGAACTTCACAGTTCTTTGTGCCAAATATATAACAAAGTTTAAAGACCTCTGAAGCTATATCTGTTGAGTTTACATGACCGTTCTGTGCATTTTGCTTTCAAATATTAAATGTTTGCAGTATGTCATGCCTATGTGGTATTTTTTTTGTAAGATATGCTGAAGTAAATAGGATGAATATTTACTAAGCTTTATTTCATTCCTGAAAACAGTTGTAATGGGGACACATATAATGGAGATTTCTTGGTAAAGAAGTGACCAAAATGGAGCCTGTAACTATTAGTCACATGGTAATAGGTATAGTACCCCTTCTCTGAACAGGGAATACATTCTATCCGTCCCTTTTACAGTCCATGACTGCCTGGTAAACCTTGTTCATCCGTGAGGACTTTTAGAGTTTCAGATGCTTACATAGTACTAAGAAATCTAAGCATTCTCTAGGGGCACATTAAGCTATAATTGCTATACATGCAAGGTCTTCACAATCATTACCGTGAAAAGGATCTTGTTGATACAGTATTTGAGAACTAATCATGCATATACTATAAAGACTGAAGTGTAGGTAGATTTCACCCAAGTTGAAGTGCTAAGAGACTGCAATGATATATGCAAAATAAAAACTAGTATAAAAAGTTTACTTACATCTACCTTTCCAAAGAAATATATTCATATCTTTTCTCTCAGTAAGACAACTTGCACTGTAGCTATCATCAGACATTTGAAAGTCCATTTATAAAAATACTTAAAGATGAACATTCACGTCAATCTGAGAGATACCCAAAGGTAAACATAACATGGCAGTGATTAACTGTTTTTTTGTTAGCCATTTTCATGGGAATACAATCTAAATACCTCAGTTTGAGACACTTGTCTCCCTCTGATTTATAAAATATGCAAAACAATTAACTAATAAGGGACGGCCAAGCTATTTCTAGTTCCATATTACATGTACCAAATATATATGGAAATAAAGAGCCAGAACATCGCAGTAAGAAGTATCTGGCTAGTACAGAATTTTCTTGTAATTCCCTCTGAACTCAGCGAGACAGATAAGCATAAATTGCAGTCTGTCAAGTCATTGAATAAGGGAAGATAAAAGATGAATAATTCCTTTGAACTCATCTTTGACAGGTGAAGTGCTGGCACTATTGTGAGACAGACTTTCTCATCTTATTTAAAAAAAAAAAAAAATAAGCCAACTTGACCATCTTTTTATATATTGCATTGCTACTACTGTATCACAAGGATTGTAAACACATACATGACAGAAAAATGCCCCTCATAATCAGCTGTTTAGTAAATTAGCTTTTTACCAATGAAGAAAGAGGAGTTTGAAATGCAGAGCTTGTAACGGGGCAAAATAAGACAGTCCTGGAAGCTGAAGCAAGTATACTCAACAATGAAAGGTGGATTTACTCAGCATCGGTGAAGGAGCATTTCTATAAATTAACCCAAGGCCTATGTCTCATAATTCACTTGACAGTTTATCAGCCCTGAAAATGAATTCAAGCAATTTAGATGAAGGATGGAGGCAGTGGCTTCAAAGCACTACAAGGCAGCTCAGAAATATTCCTTGAGCTTAAGCTTTTTGTGTTCTAGAGGTTAACGGCCCCCAATCATGCCTTCCACTGTGTTTTATTAGTGCAAAAAACAGCCTGCAAGGTACTCCAGGTGCAGCATGAGAAAGGTAAATAGCGTGAAAGATAGTTGTTTTCAAATCAAGTTATTTTGTTATGTTTGGCTAAGGGAGTACAGGTTTATGAGTCTTCAAAGCCACCCTGAGGAACAACCAAGACTGGGAAAAATCCTGCATTATAGGTGAGCTTTTACTACTGTTTGCTAGGTCCTGTCAGTGTCTAAACAAGCTTATATTTGGAACAAGACTTTTAATACAGGCCGCAGATATGAATGTGTCTTCTAACCACTCCTTAATACTAACCAAATCTGGCATATTGTCATTTAAAATTAGGTAAAGGTATTTTCAAATATTATGCTTAGGCCTGATCCTCTCTGCAGCCATTTGCAGTTTTTGAATCAGAGACCACAAACAAAACACATCTTCTGCAAACCGAGCAGCTACACGCACAAAGAACTCTTTTGTTTGCAATGTAGTTTTTCATATACACAAAAACTCAAAAAAAGGATTCTTTAATTCATTTCTTCCTAAAGTTAAAGGGTCAGATCTCACTTTTGTGAGATAAAATTCTGTCAGTAAAAGACAGGTTTACTAACTGCAAACAAAGCTGACAGAACGTTTTTGGTTTATTTTCTTCTCGAGTTCCCATCAGGTTGTGAGAAAGACTGGCTCAAACAGGAAACACATACTGAAGAGCCTGATAAATGTGAGAATGATAGTAAGCAACGTGACTGTGGTTGATACATAAAACTCTTCAATATCTATTTTAATGACCTGGATTTTCCTCTTCTATTTTTATTTACATTTCCATCTCTCATGAAGTTGTGGTCTTTTTCCATAAGTTTCTACTGTGAAATTTATTTAGAATTTTGCCTGGTTGAGGTAGTCTTTATTCCTGCTCCAAACGGCTTTATAATATTGCTATGCCCTACTAAACTACCTTATGCCATGCTGAGAGAGTGCATGAAATGATTCCTGGATGTGCTGTGGGTTAAAAGATGTAACACTGTAATCATATTGCATCGTGAGTGTCATTGCGTGGTTCTGTCATACGAGTCATAAAAGTCACTGTATTTAATCTGATTAGCTATTCTTCCTGGCCCACTAGTTCTGTCCAACCTTGGGGAAAAGTCTTCTGTCTTCATTGCTGTGCAGAGGACTGTATCGGCGGGAGCTGTTGCAAGCATCAAAGATAATCACTTGTTGCCTTGGTCTTCCAACTCCAGTAAGTTCATCAGGAAGAAACTCGGTCTGTGAGTCAGGTTGGACTGAAACCTCTGAAATGGAAAAAGTACCTGTTCTGGGCTTGCAAGAACCTGTATTGAAGGACTGGTGGGCCAAGAGCAAACCAAAAGAAATCTCAACAAATTAGAATTATGCCTCGACTCACCACTACTCTTTTTTTACTGTAGTGAAATGGTTTACAGGGTCCTAGATATTTTTTACCTTTCTTCAGAAGGGCAGTAGTTGTACTGCCGATATCATTATAAGCTCTTAGCTTTCAGTTCAGCTTCACATGTTATCTATTGTATAAAGCACAAAGAATGCCAAGGAAACAGCAGGTTTGCCATGTATTTTAGATAGCTGAAAATATTTATGTACCTTAAACTTTTTAAAATGTACCTAGATGTAGTATTGCTGTAATGGGGGGAAGCGTTGATTTTTTTGATTTAATCAGGGTGTCTATTTTAATTGAACACTCTTAGAAGCTTCCTGATAACAGTCGACCAACAAAACCAACACTGTGGAGTAGCTTTTAAAATATACATACCCGCCTTCTTTCTTGTAAAGTTAAATTACTGGCTTCGGTCCTTGAGCGGGCACATCTGATCAGAGAGAAGGGTTGAACACTTCTTCAGCTAAGTAATGGGCCCACCACTTCATCATTCTCTGATAATCCCCATAATGTCTTGTGATTTTGACTACATTTTTCAGGCTTCATACCCTAAATAAATACTAGTAATTTCACAGAAGACAACAGAGGTTATTGCTTGAGGATGTTTTTCTTCCTGCTGTAAAAACATGTTATGTAAATGATTAGAGAGCATTACAATGGTTCTGTCTCCTTTACAAATGAGAAGGAGTGTATTGAAGTAACAAAAAACTGATGAAATGATTCACTTATTCTCTTGAAACAGGATAAACAAAATTCAAAGAGATTAATACACACGATATGTCATAAGTGAAAAGAGAGCTCCAATTTCTCTAACTTTATTAGAAATAAACCCCCCCCTGCAATACTTTTTGAGTACTAAAATAGTCCTTATCTTTTCACTTCTTTGCAGAAACTGCTACTAGTTATTTAGTCATAGATTTTTGAATGCCCCAAGGGAACCACTGTGATCAGCTAGTCTGACCTCTTCTATAATCTTTTCAACAAATTTTTCCATCCTAGGAAATGTGTGCACAGAATTGCACAGAACAGAATATATATATATTTTTTTTAAAGTTCCTTTCATACCCAAGGTATTTCAAAGCACTTTACATAGTAATAAATCAAAAGCTGATCAAGCAAGCAGTTTGCACAAAAAATCCACCACTGTTCCAACACATTAGCAACCTTTAGCGCTCCATTGGAAGTGATTACTAATCTCAGAGATAGAGATGATTCAGAACTTTAAAACGAAGAGGTGAACTTCTTAACCAACTGTAAAATTTCGCATTCATTTAGTCTCTGACATATTTTAAAGGCTTGAAGAAAACACATTGAATACATATTTTTCCCTAATTTGACTTTTTAGAATAATCCATACTTTTTACAGAACTCTGTAAGTTTTATTTTAATGACTGAAAGGGAAGAAATGTTAATTTTTTTAATACAGCAAAGAACGTAAGTGCGCCCCGGGAAACCAAACAGGAATAAAAGAGCAAAAACTTTGCAATTTATTTCAAATCAGCTAGAAGAAAATACTCTGGTGTTTAATCCAGAGACAGTGAAAATGGCACATCATTGCATTAAGATGAAATAATATGAAGTATTATTTCTAAAGTACTATGAAATGTTCAGATACGTAATTCTGTGATTACTTGGCATGTTGAAATCAACCATTGCATTGCATTTTTCACACAGAACTTTAACATTTGTGTAGGGCAAAAATACATAAATGCAGTGGTTTCTTTATTATTTTTTATTACTTTTTTAACCTTTTAAAAGAAGGATGTTTTTCTAGTTAAAACAGTAGATATGAATTACAAGATACATATTTTATACCAAAGTCTTTTACAAACTCTTCACTTGTCTTTAATTCATAAATATCCTAGATGCTAACCTCTAACACAAAAGCAATCTTGATCACTTCTACTTGGTTTACAGACTCTGCTGTTGTGTTTGGCTTGGCCCCCATCATCCAGGAATGGAAACGAGATGTCAGACCAGCATACAGCTATTACGCCACCTCACTTGATGCATCAGCACCCAGGAGCTCCAGCTAGTCCTTGCAGTTACCCTGCACATTCTCAGTCCTGTGGAGTACATACAAGTGCCCCTGTCCCCGTGCTCACTTGGAGAGGCCTGAACTAACTGTGAGGCTCAGTACTTATTGACAGGACACACCATGATTTTCCTTTCAAGTGCAAAAATTTATGGTTGTTAGCAAAACCTCCCAGACATACACAGAACAACCTGAAAGCTCAGCTGACATACTATGGATATAGGCACAGCTACTGATTAATAAAGGCTCCAGGCTGTAAGAAAATACATGTCTTTCACATGACTATATAATAGATTGATCTGACTTTTTCAACAGCATGGTCCATACAGGATTTCATACAGTAAATCCTGTATCAAAGGTATGTCTCTTTAACCTAAAGAATATTCCTTGGAAAAACATGAAGGGAATGGTTTGCTTTGAGCTTAAGAAACCTGAACACAGGTATTTTAACTACCACTGTGTTCAACAGAAATTGACTCAACACAGTAGAAGGCTCTAGAAAGAGCCTGAAGGATCAGCTGAACAATCCGCTGCCCTTCTTCAGTGAGCTGGAGAGCTATCTACCCTCCTTCATTTTCCTCTGGCTGTCTACGTCCAGTCCCCAGCTACAGCTTTTGTTATCTCTTTGTCTTTTAAAGTAAGAAGTTTCTACCCTTGGAAAGCACTTTTTCCATAAGTACCTCTTCCTTAAGTACTTACTTGCATGATCAAGCCAGCTCTTCATTTCTCTTTTGTTACACGATATAGGATCAGATTGATTGGATTTTGTGGCAAGTTTTCTAGAATTAGAATGAGTCGTACTGTTATTTCCTGAATACTTTCCAAATATGCAGGTTTTACTGAACAGACTATATCTTCTACTTCCGTCATGAAATATCTTTTCTCTTAGACTTTTCAAAACTCAAAATGATGCTTTCCAAGTAACTCCAGCTGACAACTATCATAGGCTTTAAAAAACGCAGTGCAATAAGGAAGCACAGTTAAGTCTTCCATTTTGTTTCAGTAGCTTACAAACCTCATTAAACTGTTTTTCCTTTCATATTAAAGGCATAGACTTAGAAAGCAAAGGTATACATATATGTTTAACTTTCTGCATATAGTTAATTTCAACAATCTCAAAAGGGCTGTTCATGCCCTAGCCTCAGCAGGTACACAAACCCAGGGTAAGGATATAGTTTTGAACCACTACAGCAAAATCAAATCAAAACCCAATTGCATTCATAGTGTTTAGTATTTCTTTGCTTACATATATGTTTAGGAATGGTGAGTCTATCCTAAAACTTTCTGGCACCAGAAATTTAGGCTACAAAATTTCAGTTAGCCCCTTCCAAAAAACACAGGAGTTTTAAATTCCCCAAATAATCACCAGTCAGTTACAAATAGGATGGACTATTGCTCAGATGGAGTGAACTAGGTCAGGTGGGCGATTGCTCTGCTGGCAGGTTTCTCACTGCTACTGAATTTTCATGAAGAAACAAGGCAGGATCAAAAAGCAGGCAGGCAGGCAGGCAGGCAGGCAGCAAGCAAGCAAGCAAGCAAGCAAGAAGAGAGATTTTCACTGATAGAGCTTAAAGCCGTAAATTTTAGAAAGTTTCATTGCTTTGAGCTGAGAGAATGAAAAAAACCTCGCAAGTATCTAATGGAATTATTTAGACAGTATGGAAAAGAAATAATTCATGCAATCTGTTCATTTGACTCAAACACAAAAACATGAAAGGAAACAAATTATAATAGTTGAAGAGGTTACCAACAGAAAACCATGAAACAGTATTAAATCAAGTTAGGTCAAAATAGCACATATTTTATAAATCATGGTTTTTGTAAATGTGGGTAATATTTTAAAGAAAGCTCTTTTCAGTTCTTGTGAGTTGGTTGATTAATTTATTTGTTTGAAGAAGAAATGCAGAATTCAAGACTGAAAGTAATGTTCGTGCTCGAATGCTATACTGCATATCAGTTGCATTTCTGTTTTCTTGCAATTTTCAGTCCAAGACTTTGCAACCGAAAGCTAAAAGGCACAAAGTTATAAACAACTTGTAAATACATATTTCCTTTAGGGCAAAGCATCAATTAATGAAATAAGTATCTACGCTATTTCTGCTTAGGGTATGCTGAAGTGTTCTGCCATGAGTATCATCACTCTGTAAGTGAAGTCATCAAAAGTAAGTGCAGCAGCAGTTCAGAAGGGTATATGCTATGCATATTCTCATTGGCCTAGTTATAACACATCTGTTTAATAACCATGTGCTTCTAATTATCTACATATGAACATATATTTTTTTTGGTGACACTCATGTGACACAAAGTAGGTGAGCCAAAACAGAGATACTCAATTTGTAAAATATTTGCTCTTACGTAATGGAACCAAAGATACTTTCTGTGAGTGTACCACTAAGGACATGCTACATAGATGCTGAAAAAAAAAATCCCCTCTAAAAGCTATAAAATCGAAACCTAGAAAACTGAGACAAACTGAACATTCACATGAATGTCTGCTGGCTCTCAAGAAATGAAGAATGTTGCTGTTGGCGTTTTCATCCTTCTCATCCGTCAAATTCACCAAGTATGTCTAATCAGATCTCTCTGCTTTCTGATGGTAGAGTGGCTATAATGTTTGACTAAATACATGTCACTGAGATGTCCTGACTAGTCTTATCATCTCAGTTGAACTGAGCCATTTTGCTCATGGGACTTCTATCATCTGGCCACAAAAAGTATTGCTATAGCACTATCCTATGAGTTCAGTGGGCACAGGTAATTTGACAGCCCTAATGAGTTACATACACACAGTCCTGAAAATTCAGCAGCATTTCTATTCTAATTCATTCAAAGAAAAGGTCAGTTTACATATTCTGTCACACTGCCATATGAGAAGTGTATAGTACGTAATGACTAAAGGCCAGTTCCTTCAGTCATTAAACATACAGCACTTGTGGTGGTGTAAATTTCACAGTGAAAAATATATATTTATGGACATTTTTCTGTGGTATCTATTTCTTAAGAACCACCTTGTCAATGGAAACGTCAAACAACTTCTTATAATTTTCCTCCAAGCACTGATTATTTAAAGTTAATAGGCCTTGCTTTGATAGAAACAGATTTTGCATTCATTAGGGAATGAACATAATTCCTGGAGAGTTGAAGGCACAGAATTCTCAGGGACAGAGAATATACTGATATCCACACAAAGATATATGTCAGTATATTTTCTCATTCTGTAAATCTATACTTCTGAAAAAGTGCAATATTTCTCTTTAGTATTTAGAGAACTTCTTTGAAGAACCATAATTTTTGTCATAAAATACGTCAGAGATAAAGCACTGGAATTTTCTTATTTTGATAACATGAAAACAAGGTTGGTGACATATTCTCATTCATAAATGGACTTTTATCCATTGAACAGTAAGTTACTCTACATCATCATTGACAGAACCTCTGACTGTGTTAGAAGGTATCAATGCATGCCACTGGACAATTTCTAATTAATTTGTTGTATTTCAAACCCTTACAGAACAGAGTGACAGATGGAAATGACCCAGTATTAGGATGTGAAAAAAAAATGTTTACATCTATAGCCCCAGCATGGCTGATCAGGAGTGAATACCGCACGACGACACAGGTACGTGGGGAGGCTTTCACAGGAGCTGTTTCAGTGTATTTGGATCTAAGTCAGCAATATTAATATCCTAGACCTATGTTTTATAAATATTGTATTCTTGTATCAAAGGACTCCAAGCTATGAAATATTTTTGTAGTTAACACTGCCCAAAGAAGACATTCAGAACTGAGTTATATGAAAAGAACTTTCTAGTAAATGGCTAGTGCAGTAGTTCGAAAACAAAACAAGATTGTGAAAAAAAGGGTTCTAAGAAACAATAAGAAAAACCTTGTTTTTAAATCCACAGTGGCTTATCATGTAAACCTGTATTCAGTGTCCTCTCCACAGGTTTTTGAAAAGGGAAGATGTCACTATAAACTGACCTTTTCCTGAAGCATTTGCTAAAACTTTACAAATGTCAAAACAGCAGTTCAAAATGAAGACAGCATCATCAGGAAGGAAAACTCCAAGGGTAGCTGCGCATGTAATTTAACAAAGTAACTGAAGGCATAAACTCTGTTTTTATTTCCACTTGTAAGATCCCCAACAAACTAACAGGTTTCTAGCCATGTAGGAAACTAAAATGTAGCCAATATATTTTTCCAGCTTGCAATGTTCGATAGATTTCCTGGCATTAAATGCCGTTCAAAAAAAAAAAAAAAAAAGAGAAAAGCAAACTAATAAGATTTAATTGCCTCTGAATAATATGTGGCACCAAATAACATGATGAAATTTCAGGGCAATCAGACAATAGTACACGTTGTCCAGGTTTTTTTCTCCATTTTCATCTTTTGTTGTAAAACCTTTTGCCTTTTGTATCACAATCAGTGTTAACACATTTCTCTGTCACCAAAGTAAATGAATCTTCATTTTGTTTTTGAATGGGTATTCACTGTGCATCAGGAAGACCTGTCAGTTGAAGTGAAAGGCTGAGAGAAACAAAAATGTGTAGAAGTACTACATAATTTTTTTACCCAATCTTTTTTTCTCAAAATTGCATGACCCTAGGATGATGACTAACATTATAGGTTTCTCCTATTTAACTACCAAAGTGTCAGAGAGCTAGAATGGAGAGCAATATAAGTGCATCTGAACCTAACAAAAACACCATTGCCTTTCGGTTTGCTGGGTAACTTTGAAAAAGAACTGTCATGAGAGAGTCTTACTTTGATCGAATGAATCAAACAAAAAACCTCAGTGTTAATCTTAACCTCATTCTTTTGGATACTTGTCCATATCCTGCCTTTCATATTCACTGTCACATGCATAAGCCTCACCAGATATTACAACCACGTGTTCTTCCGAGTTATTGCAGAAAATAAACCCATCCAACTTCATTCATGAAAGCCTCTAAAATCACTACAGTTATCAATTGACTTCAGATGTGTGGATAAACAGTATGAATGAAAGCCAAGCAACCAGAAAGTCACAGTGACTGAAGCTTGCAGGGCAGCAGACAGCATAGTAGTCTCAGAATTTCTAACTCTATTATCAGTAAGCAGAAGCACATATATGCAAATGTTTTTGTGCAATGAGTTTGATAAAGGTACTATTTAAGAGAATGTATGCCAATATCATTCCAAAACATTCATTTACTACAGAGATGTAACTAGCAAAGTAAAACACCAAATACCTAGAATTACAATGATCCTTATGGGTCCCTTCCAACTTGAGATGTTCCATGATGTTCTACTTTGTCAGTACAGATTTTTGAGGACCATTGGAGGTGGAGGTAAAATTAGGCATACATGGGATATCAGTGAAGATTATGTGACTGGTGGATGCAAAGGTTTGACTGCTGAGATCTTTTCTAATAATTCTAAGAAAGAAAATACTTTATACAAAACATTTATACACCCTATAATTTTCATCATGCAGCCTTTTACTTGGGCCTAACACTGTAGGTATTTACTGACCTGCAGCCAAACTTCTTGAAGTTGCTGAGTTGAAAAAATGTTGGAGAAAGCCACATATGACCTCCAAGTTAACGGAGATCACGAAATAAAATAACTTCTTGTTATGGAAATTTAGAGGGTAGGTTGATAAAATACAGACTGATGGGGACTGATAAATCCTCACAGTATAACATAAAGATATCGAAGCTGGTAAATGAATGCATTCTGTTTGGAAATATATCTTGTACAAAAGTGTGAGGCACTGGAAATCTGCAGAGAATCAGACTGAGTTGGATAATCAAGAAACACACTAGATGTTATATCCTCTTTGAAGAATTATGCCTGCTGCACAGTTTTATTGCTGTCTAGAAGCCATTAAAGTGCATTTAGCTGGAAGTGAAACAATATTTTTCAGTGTTCAAATGTGGCAGTTTTGAGTGTGAGACAGAAGACAATTTAGGAACCTCTGAAACACTTGTTGGCATAATAGCAGTGATCCATCCTCCCTAAAGCAGCAGTTGATGTTTTAGTTTTCTCCTCTATTTAACTAGCAAAGTGCTCAGATGAGCCTTTTTTAAGCCCTGGTTTTGCAACACCTGGGTTTGCAGGTCTTGAGTCCTAGCATTTTTTTGAGGTTCACCTCTTTTGCGCAATGCTTCGTCCCCTTAATTCATGCATTATCAGGCATTTCCTCTGCCTTGTAAACAAAGTGGGAGTTTGTTTCCATAGAAACAACAAAAAACCTGGAGCTGTTCCTGTTTCCACTAGTGCCAGGCCCCAGTTGGCTTCCTTAGGGAAAGCACAAGGAACCCACATCATGCCCTCCATGGAGGGGATGCAAGACCAGTACTTGCCCAGATGAAGTCTAATTCTCTTAACTTTTATTTGAATCAGAAACTGATCTTGCTACTCCCTCTGTTTATCAGGATGTAAGCCACAAATTTTATATTCGATAATTACACTGTTATTACTCCATCACCATAATACAACTTTTGACTCCAACTAATGTTTTAATACCATTGCGCTTTATCCAGAACTGGACCCTTTCACATTATTGCTCTGGCCAAGTAATAAAATTATGCAATAATGCCAAAATTCAGCACAAAAAAAGTGCCAAAACAATCAGGTTACCATATTACATAGAAGCTGACCTAAACAGATGGAACAGCCATTTTTATATCTCAGTTTACTTTTCCCTTTCTCTGCCCATACTATACATATGAAATATTAATTTCTGTTTACTGCAGCTTCACTAGTATTGGAGTACAGCAAACTCTGAATACTTTAACTCCTTTGAATCCTCAACACTCAGCATTTGTTTCACATAGTGATTTCCTGGCTTCTATCAGGAATAGTGTGGCCAGCAGGAGTACGGAGGTGATCGTGCCCCTGTACTCAGCACTGGTGAGGCCGCACCTCGAGTACTGTGTTCAGTTTTGGTGCCCTCACTACAAGCAGGACACTGAGCTGCTGGAGTGTGTTCAGAGAAGGGCAACGAGGCTGGTGAGGGGTCTAGAGAACAAGTCTTGTGAGGAGTGGCTGAGGGAGCTGGGGCTGCTTAGTCTCGAGAACAGGAGGCTGAGGTGGGACCTTATTGCTCTCTACAACTACCTGAAAGGAGGTTGTAGTGAGGTGAGTGTTGGTCTCCTCTCCCAAGTAACTAGTGATAGGACAAGAGGAAATGGCCTCAAGCTGCGTCAATGGGGGTTTGGATTGGATATTCGGAAAAATTTCTTTCCTGAAAGAGTGGTCAGGCACTGGAACAGGCTGCCCAGGGAAGTGGTGGAGTCACTGTTCCTGGAGGTGTTCAAAAAATGTGTAGACGTGGCACTTGGGGACATGATTTAGCAGGCATGGTGGTGTTGGGTTGACAGTTGGACTTGATGATCTTAGAGGTCTTTTCCAACAGTAATGATTCTGTGATTCTAAGACTACAGGACTGACTCAAGTTCTTAATTCAATACCTGATAGGTACGATATTTAGCAACTAGTAAAACTTTTTTTTTTTTTTTAAATGACCATATATTTGCACTATCGACTTCTTATTTCAGAGCTTCTACCTATGACCAAAGCTCTGCATTCTGCCCTGCCCTTTCCTGTATGTGCTCAATATATGCGCATCTTGTTTCGTAACACAGACATAAAATTATTTGTACAACTGCAGAATAATCTGACTGTTGCATTCATGAGAAACAAAGGCACTCTGCGTCTTCATCAGCAAATGGCATAAGAAAAAGTACAAAGAAAAGAAATAAGGGACATCATTAAGGCTTTGAATATAGAAAATTATCGTACAGTTTGCAAAGTTCATATTTTCCTTTAATTTTCATAAAATAGCTATTTTGATAATGAGTATTAAGTTTATTCTCAAAATGTGCTAACAGAGCATCATTCCTGATCATTTACCTTTCCTGGTTATCTCTTCTGTTATTTTTAATATCACTCTCCCTTCAGCTTTTATGTGTTTTCCTTGCAATCAATACTCATTCATTTCTACTCATTGGTACTATAACTTATCTGAATACATTAGAATGTTTGTCCTGTTGAGATCTGCTTTTCTGAAAGTTTACACTGTTACTCAGCTGAGTGGTTTCATTGACTTCAGAGGGCAAAGAAAGTACTGGCAATTAATAAGTACTCAACATGAGCCCTAGGTGCAGAAAATCACTCCACTTATCACTATTTTCTGCCTTGTCTCCTTTCATACTTTTAAAAAATTTCCTGAACTTTTATGAGCTGTCTCTGTTATGCTCTTTATAGAGGGGGGAAAAATAAAAAGATAGTCTGAAATAAAAAAGCAGGTCACATCTCAATGATTCTAAGCCCCAGAACATTAACTGAGACTCACAGGGACAGAAATGGGATGCAGGGAAACAATTCTGCTCTTTTTAGGGCTGAAATGAATGAAAAGGATACTTGAACAAAAAACTCTTCATTGACTCACATATTCTTTAAGCCACTGTACAAGCCTAGTCTTGACTAAGTTGTAAATCTTGGCAAACCAGAGGCTTCTCAGAGATATTCCTGGTCACACGATTCATCATCTTGGTTTACTTAAGGGCCCTCATGAAACACAATAAAATCTCCTGTTTCAAGACTTCACATATCATCTATAGAACTACAAAAAAAGCTGGCATCACCTTCAGCAGATTCCCTGACTAGACAGGAGCACGAAAAATATAAAATCTGCCTGCCTATCAGGGTTGTATAGCTTTTACTTTCAAACAAGACAGCACGAAATAAAACAAAAACCTCTGTTCCAGAAAACACTCTGTGTGCTACACATTCTACTCTTACTGGACAAATTAGGATCATCTGTCAAGAGTATACAAGTCTCTACTTCTTTCAAAATTACATCAGGAACATAGGTCCTGTTGTCAATTATTTTATCACAGTGCATCAACTATAGATAAAGAATTGAGCTTGTGACATCTAAGAACTTTATAATAAACAGAGTGTCATATGAAAGTATATCATGACATGCATAACTTCCATATAGAAATGCTTCTGCAAAGCAACTACTGTTCTCAGGAATAAAGAATGTGATCAAATCACAAACAGCAGCATCACCAATAAAACACTGAAAAAAAGATAATAGCAAGAGTTTCCTGTTCATTTTTTTGTGTATCTTGGAAATGTGAAACAGTGGGTTTTTTTCAAGTATCTGGTTTTTCAATTGCCCTCATCTGATCTGTCTTAAATGAACTCCTCATGTTTACAAAGGCTAACACTATTTGTCAGTGAGACCTGTCAATATTCATTTTTGAGGTAATCCTGTAATCTCCACTGATAGTTAATGGAGTAAGTATCTCTACAACACATTTTTAATAAGTCTCAAGTCATTACTACTTGTGCTAGTGGCCACATGATAGGTGTTGGAAGTTCAATGGGATGAACTTCATTCTATAATTTATGGCTGTACTATGACAGACATTAAGATCAGGAGATAAAAATGTAATCTAGGTCATGAATGGACAGGATGCTTTAGTGTTTAGGACACAGATCTAGGAATGGGGAGATATTACTTCAACTTACCATTTTGCTCTTTTGTGATTTTTGCCAAGTTATCTAATTGCTTTGAGTGAGATTCAGCTTAATTAATCATCATCTTTGTAGATATCTCGGCTAGTTATCCAGACTCCCTGTGTGGTTAATAGGACGAGATGACTCACACCCTCAACAGTCATTTCTCTCTGAGGGCTGCAACAGGAGTCCAGTAACTAGTTCAAATGTAAAATTTGCATTATAAATGTACAAAGGTAGGTGAGAGGAATCTTGGTCTATGTTACAGATCTGGCTAGTCTAGACACACTGGATATAAAAGAGTTTCTATTTTATCTGAATCTGAAAGCTAAACTTAAAAGTAATTTCAAAACATACCAGAAAACTGAGAAAAATACTTTGGAAAGTGCTAGACCCACTAACCATTATTTCCTTAACCATTTCCTAATGGTGTGCCGAAGTTCCTTATAGAATAATGAGGCCAACAAAATATTCCCGCTTGCAAAGGTGCGGTAAACTTCAACAACAAAAATTGTGAAGCACACAGATAACATGCTAATGGGATCACAGAAGTACCTGGGAGAGATGTTGTACACAGCACTACCTGTATGTGATCTTGTAATGGTGCCAAATGGCCTCAAAACTGAATAAATTCCCTGTACTATATCGTTATGCTGAGGCTGAACATAATAAAAATTTAAGGTGAGAACTGAAAACTTTAAATCTTTCATATTGATATTTTTGCTGTCTGTCAAGGCATGAGTGTCCCCTACAGAGTTTGCGTACACATGTTTAGAATATTCACTGTGTGTTCATCATCTTCTTTCACTAAGAAAACATTTGGGAACAAGCAGATCGGCAAGCAGATAAAGTGAATGGAATAATAGGTATTTTTACAAATGTCCTTTCGACCTTCATGATTCATTGATCAAATGCTGATTTTCTTCTTCCTATTTTATATATGGGAAATTTGTACACCTCTTTATGCTGCTTGGTTGAACCAGTTAGCAGAGGTTAAGGATTACTGAATTCTTTCTCATCTGTTATTCAAAAGAGTAATCCTATTTCACATGGAAAATAAAAAAATGATTACACTAATGGTTAAAGACATATACTGAACATCAGCTAGAGCTTCTGGAACATCATGCTAATGCGTTCCCCATCAGAGGTACTTGCAAGTGTCCTAGACCCACTGATCCATTGAGCTATAGTAGCTCTATCAATTTTATTTATTAAAGAGGTTGCAGGGAGCAGACATGCATTCCAGATTTTCTGCTTGAGCAGGTACATTGCTTAAGGCATCATAAGCACTACAAAATTTTCTTGTGGTTTTAGTGCATCTTGCTGGCTCAAATTGTGTTAGGCAGTATTCACAGAAGGAAGTGAAGACTGAGCATGGATGGGAATGGAATCCAAATGCCAAGAGCTGCTTCTGAGCTACTGGTTGGAACATCCAGTCTAAACTCTCTAAGTGAGGTCAGCAGATCACAGGCCAAACTGTTATTTAATAAGGAAATGAGCTCAGTCACATTTACGTACCACAGTGACAAAGGTTTATACACCATGCCAGATAAACATTTGATTTCTGTCTCATTTTGGGCTTCAGAAAGAGAAGAATTCGGGACCTCCTCTTTGTTCAGCATGTCAGTTACCTTCTGATGCAGAACATCCAATGAATATTATGTTATGAATATAAACATAGAAAACAAAAGCCCCTCAAATTAGTAATCATATATTTAATATAAAACAATAATGTTTATTAATACTTTGCATTTAGTCTCTGCTTCAGGGACAACTCAAATCAGCTAAGAGCAGCAGCTTTAAAAAAGCCTGTTGCATATTTTCCAATAAATCAGATCCAGTCATTCCACTGTCTGTATCAATAGCATCAACTGCACATTAGGTATAGTATAATCTATTAATTAGTAACATTCCAAACAACTCGAGATAGTAATAATTTTAAAAATACTTCAACATTTTCTTCAAATATAGCATATCGACACGCTGACAAAATTCATTAAGGAAATCCATCATTCCTGAGTCCTAATACTGTATATCACAGAAGTAATAACCAAAAAAAGAAATCTGTTATTTCAGCATCTGCCCTCTTACATCTGTCCTGTCACATATGTTTGCACTGGAAACATAAACACCAACTCTCATTTCAACATGCAGAATATAAAATGCTCCATATAGAGAAGAGACCCTGCAAGCCTGCTGAACTGCAAGCAACCTTGTGAAATCTTATCCATAAATCAATGTAAAAAACTTCACCTGGTTGCTTATCATTAGTTCACACTTCAACAGAAATGTGCTCTAAATAATTTAACAGAGATCAAATTACCTTCCTGTCTTGTACATGTGGCCCTCTACACATTTCCTTTAATATTGTCTGATGTGTCCTGCATTTACTTTAGGAAATTATTATCCGATCAATCACTCAGAGTAACACAGTAACAATTCAAATCAATTTCTAACATGCTAAATGACAAATATGTTAGATGCCAGCAGTAGCAGGAAAACTAGAACATAAACTGGCAACCAGTTTGCACAGACTCACCGTGCATTGTATATACAGAAAAGTATTTACCACAAAAAATGTAAAAGCTTCCTACGGAATTGATGGAAATGCCAACAAAAGGGAAATGTTCTCTAGAAAACGCAAGGGCCGCACAAGCAATCTTGCATCACCACAGCACTCCTCCCACAAAGAAAAATCCACTTATAAACAATTCATGAAAATGCTTACACCTTTCATGATCTGTTTTTTCCCTGTCCTCGTGCTCACTACGTACTGCTTTCTTAGCTCTGTTAATACCAATTAGAACTGATAGTGCATCGTCTGTTGGAGGAAGCACTGAGCTCAATACTAGAAGCAGTCTTTTTCTTTCAGAACAAACCAGCTTATTTGATCAAAAAGACGCAATGGAAATGTTTGGTGCTCGTTAATTGTCTCCAGGCATAGATCAGAAAACAAAGAGAAAAAACAATCATCAAAGTATCCTGAAACACCTAGAGATATCTGTCAAGACTGGTGCTTTCCAATGATTTAGATGGATAAATATGTATTTACAGTTTTCTATTTTTGAAACTATTTTTTTCTAAAATAAGCAAGCTATCCCGGTTTGCCATTCTGAATTACCAGAGAACAGAAAACCCAACCTGAGACTAACATGTCATGGCACAAGGTTTCTGAAGAAGGGTCATACTCTGACTGTCCATTTAGACGTGTAATACATAAAATAAAATATCTGGCACTACTGTAATCATTCAGGAAGCCTAAGTGATGCTCTTGAGTCTGACACCACGGCAGAACTCTGATGAAGGACTCCAATCGCACTGAGGCATCTATTTCTCCCCCTTGATTGTAGACACATTTAAAAGGGGATTAAATGTATTTAACACATTTAATGCAGGATACTTTGAACAGGAGGATACTCTACAGGCAGCTAATACAAAACACTAAGCACAGGGAATTTATGAACAGGCACACAGTCTGGAGCCTCAGAGATATCTTCTTCTGGTTACAATTCAGAATAACAGGGTACTTACCAGGAACGGTTAATGGCATGGTTATTACTAACCATAGCTGCAAATCTCATCTAATTCTGTATCTGAAAACAAACACATATTCTGAGTGCCCATAAAGTTTATTCCTCCTTATTTATTTTTCGGCAGGTTTAGTTATGGCATCCTCAGGACATCCTGAACTGACCTCTGGAATGCATGGATTCATTGTAGCTTTTGTGTTACGTCTCAGAAGTACCATTTTAGACTAATTCCCAGAGAAGCAGGATCTGCTTTATGCAAATTCAGCAAAAGATTTAGGTAAAGAGAAAGACTACATTTCACATCTATACTTTATTTTGTTCGAAAGATCTTCAAAAGTTATACTCTACTTCAATTACAAAATATTATTGATAAAAATTATATGAATACTTGCACCTTTTGCCTCTTGGTTCTGCAGATGATGAAGAATAGCTTTGCATTGACTTTAATAGCATTAAAGACCAGGCTTTACATAATCATGTAACCAAAATAAACCCACATCCCTGAAACTTCCTTTATTAACAAACTTTTCTAGATGACCCATAATGATTTCCTTTCAAAAAAGCTACCTCGTAATTATAATGGAAAGCTAAGCTGAATTTCAGCTGAAGAAGCCAGTACCATACGGCACTTCACGAAAAAGGAGGATTAGCTAGCTAATATGCCAACCCTTCTGCAACTCTAATTCTAGAAATGCATATAAGCAGAGCAGAGGCAACTACACCCTGCTTCAGCGGGCACGGCTGAGGCACTTGCCAAGTCCAGAGTGGATGCTGGGTTAGACTTTTTTCACAACTGTGCACGGAGTCTGAAATGTTGTCACTGGAAATACCAACACATCATATGTGCAGGGATATTTGTCCTTTCTATGACAATAAATACTCCTTGAAATTGTATTATTCAATCCATTTTCATGTGAGATCTTCATACTGAATATCCCAACCTATGCACACATGTTTTGAAAAAGCTTTAAAAATTCTTCAGTGATGTCAGCAGGTTTTGCATTTTAAAAATGTTTATCTTTTACAAAAGCCCACGGAATACCTCAATGTATAGAAATAACAAAATGTCTCAGTGCAGTGTAGGAGCAGAACTAAGGCTATTTGATGAAGAATGACCCAGGAAGGATCTTAAGTTCAAGCTGCAACAGTAAAATGTTACACCTATTTCATGCACCCACTGACTTTTAACAGTTCAGAAGAAACACGAAACGATTTCTCTAGGAAATCTATTTAGTGATCAACCTACATGATGACATTTTATCCCTAAGGACAACAAAAAAAGGAAAGCAGTAAATGACAGAATGATGACCGAGTGAAAGCATCAAGCCTTACTAACAATGAAACATTGATACACCAACTAAAAGTATATTCAGGTGACTAAAGGTCAAAAAAAAAAACCCCAAAAGAAAGTGAGTTCCATCCTTTTCAGGACCTTACATTGAAAGGCAGCTTCATATAACATTTTTTTTTGTGCCTGCTATTTCTTAGGGTTGTAAACCGCTCCGCTATCCTCCAAATGACATGTGCCAGTCATTCTAAGAGACACTGCCATCTGCCACTACGTCACATAATTGTGACATCTTACAAGATTCACAAAATGCATGTAAAATTCTAACTTTTTATTCTGGCCATGTTTCAAATAAATGGCCAATGATACATGATCTGTATTATTTATGAAGCATTAGAACTGTGACATAGTTATTGGCAACCCATCCCTTAAATTTGGCACGAATTGTATGTGAATTGTTACCACAGGAAATAAGGAAAAGGAAAAGAAAGGAAAGGAAATAAGCCAACAGGTATAAACTCACTAAATAATAAATGGGACACATGAGGTAGGTACTTTGTTTTACACATGATACATGACATGAATACATTTCACACTTTGTCTTGCCTTGTATTGGTGATGCTACTCTTTTCTGCAATCCCAGGTCACCCACCATGTACTATATTAGAGTTCCCTCTACTGGCTGAGTTACTGAAGCTGTTCCTTAAGAATTTGGTAAGTAAACTTTTACTCAACTTTTACTCACTCTCTTTACTGACTTGAAGTTCTTACACTGGAAAATGAAAGCCGTCTCTTGGTGACATATTGAACCAGAAGACTAACCCACTTAGCCTGGAGAAGAGAATGGTCTGGGGAGACCTAATTGAGGCCTTCCAGTACCTGAAGGGAGCCCACAAGAAAGCTGGAGGGGGACTTTTTACAAGCGCATGAAGTGATAGGACAAGGGGTAATGGCTTTAAACTGAAAGAGGGTAGGTTTAGATTAGATATTAGGAAGAAATTCTTCCCCATGAGGGTGGTGAAACACTGGCACAGGTTGCCCAGAGAAGCTGTGGATGCCCCCTCCCTGGCAGTGTTCAAGGCCAGGTTGGATGGGGCTTTGAGCAACCCGATGTAGTGGAAATTGTCCTTGCCATGGCAAGGGGGTTGGAACTATACGATTTTTAAGGTCACTTCCAACCCAAACCATTCTATGATTCTATGATACACACAGCAACAGATTTCTCTAGTCAATTGCCTTAGAAGGAACATACTGCTCAGTTCACTAAATAATGCAGTGTGCAATACAAGAAGTATTGAACAGGGAACGTATTCATTCTACAATAGAAGCTTAGAAAGATTCCATGATCTGAAAGACTCAGGGAAATGTGAAGACTTGAAATGGAAATAGTATGTTTATGTCAATGATATACAGCTTGCATATGCACAGATAATTGCTTAGCCAACACTTCAGAAAGTTATATTGGTTGGACAAGAATTCATTGAAGTGAAGGAGGATTTAAAATCCGACTTCCTTAAGGAACTCTGCAAGTTAAATTAGGACTAGTCAAGACTTTTACTGCATTCTAATAAGAAGAGTAATTTCTTGGACATGGTAATTTGCAGCTGTTTAAAGTTTAAAAACCTCTGCTACCACTCATCTCTTTCATCTTCAGTAGGAATACACTTTTAGAACATATTTTGACAATTGTTTTTCTGGAACTCAAAATAAAGAGTGAGCAAGATGCCACTCACAAGCTTTGCAGGATTCATCACTTCCTGAATCTCAGTGATTATGCCTGAAAATCGTGGATGAGTTACTAAAATTCTTGGAATTTCACCTGGTACCTGAATGTTCACAGCACAGAAATACAGGAACATGTTTATCATTTTCAAAAGTATATGGGGACCACTGCCACACCATCAGGAAAAATCTACTTACTAAACTGTTACAAAGGAAATATCCTGCTTTGAATATTAACTATTGGAAAATTGTAAAATATCAAGCAGCCATAAGGTCCTTTCTAACTTCACTCTGATGCTAGCTTATCACACAGAACTGAAATGCACAATGAAGTCTAAATTAGGCTTAACTTTTATTTCATATACTAGCTGAGATCCACCGTCTGGTCTTTGGGAGCTCAAACATCACTGCTTAATTTTAGGGCTTTATGTACTTTTATGTCCAAATACTCCACAGGAGGACATTCACACAGTCTGAATGTCAAGTATCTATGTGGAGGAGTGGAGGTGAGAAGGAACTGCATACAAATTACAGATGAGCTAGGAAACAGTTGCACAGCATCAATGATTCCTCCAGTCTTAATGAAGCAGGGATAGATGACTAGAGTTGCACATATTCGGATTTGGTCCCAGACTGAATTTGCTTTTAAAAGAAACACCTAATTTTCAAAGTTTTTGCAAAGATAAAGTATTAATTGGATTTTATAGAGTCAAATTACATGCTGCAACAGATTCCCAAATCCATTGGAGTTGTGTGTTCATTCAGTGCCAATGTAACAGACCACACTTGTACCCGGAACTGAGTCATTCTCTCCTGACTAGTTATGTCACAGATGAGAGTCCATATCTTAAGAATATTTAATGATGATATTATGCAGGGCTTTGCATTTTTAAGATCTTAAATTCAGTCCTTGTTCTTCTCCATGTACCTATATGTATCTGCGTGGTTTCACTTGTGTCAACAGGACAAACTCACAGGTTTAAGCTAAATCTCCATTCAACTGCTGCTACTACATCAAGGTTTTAGCTGTTTTTTTAAGGATTGATCTATTTTGGTGTATTCAGTAAACTTGCACAAGATTACATTATACTTAAAAATAACCAGGCAATTTCATATATTATCTGATTTAAAATAGGTGCAAAGATAGACTATTTAGTGTCATTGCATGTATTAAAATAAGGCTGACTGGCCTGTATTATGAGCATGCATCCTTCATGAGCTGAGGTGGTAGAACACACAGATAGCTGGAGTGTTTGCAACATATTCTGGAACAGAGATGAGAAAGGATAAAGCAAAAAAACCAAATGAGGTTGGAAGCATAGCATCCAAGTCAGGGTCCAGTTTAGCAAACCCATTTATAAAGCACTCATTCTGCACACAAGCCATCTACTATTGAGATGATAACACCAAATGATCCAATTGATCCGTAAAGAAAATGAATAGCCCAGAAGAATGGAATGACCTATGTGTCAGTTAAACTTTTTGTTTCCATCTGGAAAATTGAAGTGATTGAGATTTTCTATAAATTAAAAAAAAAAAAAAAGCTATGGAATAACCTTGCCTGCCCCTCTTAAACCCATTTTTATTTCAGAAAGTCCAGGAAACAGGTTGAAATATAACAGAACATTTTTGTCAACTAGGAGGTCAGTGTACCTTCTCACACAGATAGAATTCTGCACCCTTGGATTCATGCTCCTTGTCAAATGTAAATGCGAAAAATGGAAGGTTTTAGCTAAACAAACCGAAAAAGTGAAAAGACAGGCAGCCGGATGACAGCATCAAACAACTGCCTTTGCTGTGAAACTGCCGACCTGGGCCTCCAATAACATGACAGTGGTAAAAACAAAGAGGTGCTATATGCTTTGTAGTATTGAGGATAACGGTAGGAAGTTCATGACACCAAAGCATGCAGAATGAAGGCCAGAAAAGGTTTTACAGTTGTACTGACGAAATACAAGAAGTCTGGTTTTAGGTGACCTTAACATTAGTATAGCATGATATGAATTAATTTTGTTCAGATATGCCTATCCTTTCAAATGGATTTAAATCCAAACAATCCTCCTAAGGAAACACTCTCTTTAACATTAAAACAAAAATGCCTTATGCCTAATTCATCTTGATGCTTAGGTTTCTCAAATGAAACTGTTGCCTAAAGATAACGTTTGCTGTATATGATAATTGCAAAAAGAGGACCAGAGGAAAAGCAGAGAGGCACAGGTAAGCTGAGTTTTCATATACATGGGTTCAGACATGTTACTCTAAACATTTAAGTAGTGGAACATTTGAAAAAATTTGAATTTGGATGGCTGCACCAAGCACCCAGCTTCTTTGCAGTCACTCCTGACCTGCAGTAGAGAGTTCAAAAACATTTGGCATCTCATACATGTGTTGCCTTTGATGCCAATGGCTGTAGGAGAAGGGATTAGTGCTGTTTTGAAATCCCTCTTTCCCTGGCAAATCTGTGTTGAATATAACCACAAAGAGTAGAAATTATTAAGTGGAATATTTAGTCTTGTATGAAACATGAATATTTTTAAGATCCATTCAAAACAGGTGAAGATATATGGCTTTCTGCAGTATCAGCATGACTTTCCACCTCCTAAATTAAATACAATTTTTCACAGTCCTCGGAAAGCTTTTCTTTTTCAGTATGCATTTCTAGAGAACCATTATGACGCGTGATATACTGGGTTTCAATTAGATAGAGATGTGCTAACAAAGTACTGTATTATCATTTCATAGAACAACCAGGTTTTGCTAATTTGTTTCACACCAAACTTTCTAGCTTTAATTAGCAAGAGGAAAATACCCATTCAGTCTGATTAAAGATCCCCAGGTACACTCATGTCCGTCTGAGGAGGTTCTTGTGAAGATTACGATAATGAGTAATTACCTTAGGCTAAAAGCTGATTTTATTCCATTGTCTGGAATGAAGAACTTGAACTGATCCGTTTCAGGAAAGAAAAAAGAATGAAACATTAAATTATATTCAAATTCTGGTTGGACAGTAAAATTTACCTCTGAGTTTTCTCTCTATTGATACTTTTAAAAATATTCTTTTCCACGACATATGCTCATACTCTATATATGGTGGATGATAGAAACTCTCTCCTGCTTAAGACTGTCAGTGATGGTCTCCCTAGAAGTATTCACACACTCTGTAGTGGGTTTTTTTCTTTCTTTTTTTTTTTTTTTCTTTTTCTTTTAGACGCTGCATGTCTTTGATAGGTACTGACATTTTTGACCTAGATCTAAAAGGAAAGAAATTACAACTGCACCCTTAACTGCTTAGGAAACATGAATACATTTCTCAGATGTTAATTTTAGTGCCACTGAGCTCTCATGCCAAGTCAGATGCTTGATTTAAGGTTTCGTACAACCGAGAAGTACAGTCATAAAAAGGCACTTTCAGCTGACCTTATTTTTTTCTCAAAGACTTTTAATCCCTCATTACTAAGAATGAGAAGATGAAAGAAACCCTCACAGAAGCAAGGGTACGGCAGAGGCAGGCTTGCCATCTAACACGTCCCACAGAGAAATGGACAGCCTGGGCAGCACACAGATTGCCTCCACACAGGCTGAAAGGCAGATGCGCACCATAGTGAGCCCCAGTGTCTCGCCTATCCAGACTGGAGATCAACAGCTCTCTTGCATGTTATGCTCTTGGGCCTCCTTCCCACAGAAAAAAAAAAAAAAAAAAAAAA